>Ga0307420_1000869_pt1 | contig 13650 bp, 12 predicted proteins | sample SalMarWE160240MG_2_FD_202167 | JGI IMG/M metagenome (GOLD analysis project Ga0307420, IMG submission 202167) | Salt marsh sediment microbial communities from the Plum Island Ecosystem LTER, Massachusetts, United States - WE1602-40 | ecosystem: Environmental > Aquatic > Marine > Intertidal zone >... | reverse complement strand
TTTAATACAAGTGAAATCCCGTAAAATATCCAGGGTCTTCTGTCGCGTTCCGTCGATCTCGTGTTTGTGATGGGAGATAATACTGTTGCCAACGGGTTGCCGACAATTCTGAAAGCGGCGGGGAGTCATCATATTCCGGTTTTGGCGGAAGACAGTTCGCTTATGGGCAGCGGGGCACTGATGAGTTGTGCGCCGGGTCCCTGGAGTGACGGACGCTCAACTGCGGAGCTGGCTGTGCGTGTGATGCTCGGCGAAAAGCCTGCCAATATTCCCATTCGTACCGGCGGAAAAAATGAGCTGACCCTGGATCTGAAGGCGGCGGCACAATATAATATCATCTTTCCGGATGCGCTGCTCAAACGGGCAGACCGATATTTCAATACAGGTGTTCTCCGGAAAAAGCCCGCGCGGATTGCCATGGTAAATCTTGTGAATAATGTCTCTCTGGATCAGGCGGAAGCCGGGGTGGAGCAAGGACTTCAGGACCGGGGATGTAAACCCGGCACGGATTATGTGCTGACCAAATATAATGCCCAGGGCGACATGGGGCAGCTTACGCAGATCCTGGATGAAGTGGTGACATCCGGCCCTGATCTGCTGATTACAGTGACAACACCGGTTCTTATGGCTGCCGTTAAAAAGATTAAAGAAATTCCCATTGTGTTTACAGTTGCCAGTGATCCGAAAAAGCTGAATCTGTTTCCCGGCGGACGTCCGGCCAATGTCTGCGGCGTGCATGACAATCCGCCCGTGGATGCGCTGGTTAAAATGGCAATGCGCCACAATATGGCCTTGAAATCCGTAGGCATTATTTATGATCCGTCCCAGGATAATTCCATGATATCCGTGGAAAAACTTCGAAAATCCGGTAAAGCCCGCAACATAAACATTATTGAAGCCACGGCATCTACCGTGTCTGATCTTTCTATGGCAACCCAATCCGTGATTCAGCGCGGCGCGGATGCGATTATTCTTTCGGCGGACAATCTGACGACGACAGGATTCCCCAGTATTTACAAGGCAGCCAGGGCGGAAAATATTCCAATTTTTGTGACGGAAATGGATCTGATCAAAAAAGGAGCCACCGGGGGCATGGGAGATAATTATTCCAGATGGGGACGTCAGAGCGGTCGGATGGCTGCCCGGGTACTGGTCGGTTTGGGACCGGTGTCTCTTCCCATTGAACCCACTGCATCCATGGAGGTTGTGGAGCCCTCAGGACCTACGTTGCACCGGAAATCAACCGCCGCTTCGGAAGCCCTGGAGCTGCGTCTTGTCATGTACAGCGAGACCCGGTTTGCTGAAGAGGGGCGCGATGGCCTTTTGGATGGCCTGAAAAAGGGCGGGCTGGTGGAAGGGCGTGATTTCAACGTTCGGATTTATAATGCCCAGGGAGATATGAGTACATTGTCCAGCATTATGACGGCCATCAAATCCGAGCGGCCGGATCTGCTCATGGTGATTTCAACGCCGAGTCTTCAGGCGGCGCTGCGTCTCGCGGGGAAAGAAACAAAAATTGTTTTTACCTGTGTGGGCGACGGTGTACGAGCCGGCGCGGGGACCTCTGAAACAGATCATCTGCCCAATGTAACCGGAATTACTACCCGCTCGCCCTTCAAGGGGATGGCACGGACGATTCATGAAACACTGCCCGGTGTGAAAGCCGTGGGAACGCTGTTTACTCCTGCGGAAATCAACAGTGTGCTCTACAAGGACTGGTTTGATGAAGCATTGAAAGTCTATGATATCGAGTTGGAAACGGTCCCGGTTACTTCCAGTTCCGAAACATCCCAGGCCTGTGATATTCTCTTACGGAAAAATATTCAGGCGGTGGCTCAGATCGCGGACAATACCACCTATCCGGGATTTGCTCAAATTGCCCGCCGTGCCAGGGATAATGACTTGCCGGTCTATGTTTTTGACAGTTCACAAATGAAGGATGGGGGTGTCATTTGTCTGGCCCGGGATTATTATGATGCCGGCTTGGAAGGCGCCGAAAAAGCTCTTCGGGTGCTGAATGGTGAAAATCCCGGCACGATTCCATTTAATAATACACAGTCAGAGAAATTTCTGCTCAATGCAGATTTGGCGGCAAAGTATAAATTGACAATCTCTCCGAAGCTGAAAGCAGAAGCCGTTCCTTTCAAGATGCCGGGGAATCCATGAAAACGACAGGATAGACTATGCAACTGACACATTCAAAACATGGTAAATATCTACTGATACAGGCCGCGGGACGGCTGGATGCCTCCTGGTCCGATCTTTTTTCAGAAACGCTTCTCGAACATATCAGGGAAGGAGAGCATCAGGTACTTGTGGATGCCTCCGGCCTGAAATTCCTGAGTTCCGCCGGAATCCGGTCTTTGCTGATTGTGTACAAAGAACTCCGAAAAGTCGGAGGCACATTCCGGCTGGTTCGTTCCACGGATTTTGTGCGGGATACGATAACGGTCACCGGATTTGCAGAGTGGCTCAGCCCGGATTTCCCAAAGGATTTTCCTGCAGAATCCGGTGAAGCAAGCGTTGTGGCGCACCCGGATCGTGAGCACTATGTCCTCGCAGGGGATTCAGGGTTGACACTTACCAGGGTGGATAAACTGTTTGGAAAAATACCTGCCGGTTCCGGCAGAGAGAAGGAAACCCCTTTCGGCATGAATGATTTTGGCTTCGGGGTTGGTGAAGCCTTTCAGGGCGAGGATTCCGGTGATACCTCCGGGGGCGGAGAGTTTGTCGCCGCGGCGGGACATGTGGCGCTGCAGCCTCCGGATGAGCGGGGTCGCCCAGATTATCTTATTGCGGAAAAAAGGTACATTCCAGAGCTGAAATGCCGGCAGATGCTGAAATATTCAGGTGATATGTCCTATATATTTCGTTTTAAACCGATTGATCAAAATCCCGTGAATGAGATCAGTAAAATTATTGATACTGTATTTGGCCTCACCGGTGCGGATGTGGCCGGATTTGTTGTTCTCGGTGAAATTGAAGGTCTGGTGGGGGCATCTCTTGTGCAGTCTGCGGGTATGCCCCGCCGGGATGATTTTCTGGCCTGGCCGGATGTCCGGGACCGGCTGAGCTTTTGCGGCGAACGTTCCTATGCCCACGAGCAGGCACTGGTTACCGGCATCGCCGCGAGAGGTGATAAAAGAGAAGATTTTACGGCGCTGTATCCCATGCCGTCGCGGCCGGATCTGTCGGTGCACATACATGCGGCGGTTTTCCCCTATCAGCCGCTGCCAAACGGTCGTCTGGAACTCCGATCCTCTGTATCCCGATTTTTCGGCGGTCCGCCGCCCCGGGCCGTGATGCATCTCATCGATGATGCCCGTCCGGCGATTGGACTCGGAGAAAGCGCGTTAATCCGTGGCGCCTGCTGGTGTGGTCCCGTTCTCAATCCGGAGGTGTTGTTATGAGTCTGGTCATCGGCGCGTTTACAATGGGACTGATACTCAGTCTGCTCTCGCTGGGCATGCTGATTTCATTCCGAATGATACGATTTATGGATATTACAGTGGACGGATCCATTACGCTGGGCGCTTCCATTGCGGCAGTGCTGATCAGTGGAGGCTGGAATCCCTGGCTGGCAACTCTGGCGGCAATGGCTGCCGGTTTTCTCGCCGGAGCAGTCACCGGCCTGCTCCATGCCCGGTTTAAAATTCCGGAGCTGCTTTCCGGAATTCTGGTGATGACTGCCCTCTATTCCGTGAATCTACGGGTGATGGGACGCAGTAATATTCCACTGCTAGATGTGCCGTCTGTATCAGGAGCCATGGAAATGTTTATTGCATTCATGTCCGGCGGCGCCGAAAAAATCAATACCCTGGGCTGGATGATATCCTCTACCGATCTGGCAACCTTTTTAACAGCGCTGTTTATCTGCATCCTTATCGGCACGCTGCTTTTCCGGTTTCTGCTGACCCATTTAGGGACCGCCCTGCGGGCTGCCGGGGATAATTCTCAAATGGTACTGGCCCAGGGGCTCAACAATAAAACCATGATTGTTTTCAGTCTGGCCCTTTCTAATGGACTGGTTGCCCTGTCTGGAGCACTTCTGGCTCAATACCAGGGATTTGCCGATGTTCAGATGGGTATCGGCATGATGGTATGGGGACTTGCCAGCATCATTATCGGTGAAGCGCTGGTTGGCAAAGCCGGTTTGGGACTCGCCATAACCGGAACGATACTGGGAACAATTCTTTTCCGACTTTTAATTGCGATTGCTCTCAGGTGGGGACTGAACCCTAATGATCTGAAGATGATAACGGCTCTGTTTGTTTTTGCGGCTCTTGTCGCGCCCTCGTGGATTGCCACCCTGAAAAAGAAAACCTCCGGAGGATCTCGCTATGCTCAAAATTAACGGAATCCGAAAAACATTTCTACCGAATACCCCCAATGAAGTAAGGGCACTCCAGGAAGTAAGTCTTCATATCAAAGAAGGCAGTTTTACCGCTGTGATCGGCACCAACGGCTCCGGGAAAAGCACGCTGCTCAATGCCGTGGCCGGATCCTTTGAACCGGATGCAGGCTCAATTCAGTTGAATAACCTGGATATCACCCGCTGGCCGGAATATCGTCGCGCTCATCTGGTGGGACGTGTTTTCCAGAATCCTTTTGCCGGAACAGCGCCGGGCATGACTATTGCCGAGAATATTGTTATCTCCATGCGCCGGGGAAAACCCAGGGGATTGGGCACCGCCGTTACAAAATCTGTCCGCGATAAAATTGCGGATAAAATTCGAGTCCTGAAAATGGGGCTGGAAGACCGCCTGGATAATCCCATCGGCACATTGTCCGGCGGACAGCGGCAGGCGCTTACACTTCTTATGGCAACCTGGCTACGTCCCAAGCTGCTGCTTTTAGATGAACACACCGCGGCCCTGGATCCCAAAAGCGCCGCAAAGATCTCGGAACTTACTAAAGATATTGTTGACCATGAAAAACTGACCGCACTCATGGTAACTCACTCCATGCAGCAGGCGGTGGACCTTCCGAATCGTATTATTATGATGCACCGCGGCAACATTGTGGAAGATTTTCACGGCGAGCAGAAAACACGCGTTCGTGTTCCCGACATTATGGCAGCCTTCGATCGTATTGCCAAGCGGGACCTTTTTGATGAATCCGTTGCAACCCTGCTGGCCCGTCAATATGGATAACATCTAAGAACGCGCCGTGCATTCCTGCCCGTTATATCGGATAATCATCATGGTGATGTCGTCCGCCTGGGGCTCATCCTGCGCGAATTCCCGGATCTTTTCCGTGACTCCAGTCAGGATATCACCTACAGGGAGGTCTTTGAGCCTGTATAGTTCGCCTTCCAGTCTCTTCTCTGAAAAGAGTTCATGTCTGTTGTTCATGGCCTCGGTAACACCGTCGGAATAGATAAATATGGCATCTCCCTCGTTTAGAACAATCCGCTTTGACTGGAATGAAAAATCTTCCATAACACCGAGGGCTAAGCCGCCGGTCGTTTCAACCGCTTCGATCTCACCGCCTGCGCGAATAATGTAGGGTGGATTGTGGCCGCCGTTGCAGTATTCTATTGTTCCGTCCTTGATATTGAAAATACCCAGAAAGAGCGTGACAAAAAGGAGTGATGGATTATCTGTGGAAAGGTCCTGGTTGACCTGATTCAAGATAACCTCAGGCGTCATGTCTCTGGCGGCCCTCGTCTTTATCAGTGTTCTGGTGACAGCCATAAATAGAGACGCGGGCACCCCTTTCCCCGAAACATCGCCCACGTTAAAACAGAGATGGTCGTCATCAAGGAAAAAGAAGTCGAAGAGATCCCCACCCACTTCCCGTGCCGGTTCAATAGTGGCATAGAGATCGAACTCTGACATTTCGGGAAAAGGAGGAAAGATCTTTGGCAGAATCCCCATCTGGATGTCGTGGGCTATCTGCAACTCGCTCTCTATCCTCTCCTTTACCGCCGTCGTTTCCGTCAAGTCGGAAATATATTGCTTCAATGATGTTTTCATGTAGTCAAAGGACTGGGCGAGTTTTCCCACCTCATCCCCCGTTTTGATCTCGGGAATCGATACATCGAGGTTTCCCGTCGCAATATCTTCGGTTGCACCGGCAAGGGCGCTCAGCGGTCTTGTTATCGATCTGGCAATGAAGACGATGATGACAAGGAGAAAGACAAAGCCGATTACGCCGAGGATTATCACAGTTTTATTGAGGCGTGCCACATCGGCCATCAGTTCATCCTGCGGGAAAAGGACGCCCAGAGACCATTTGCTGGAGGAAAGCGGCGCATAAACCATCCAGCACAGTTTCCCCGTCAGGATGCTGCGGAAGGGGACAAACCCCGATTTTCCATGAATCATCTTTCGCCCGATTTTCCTCAGTTCCTTGTCTCCCCGCGCCTCTGCCTGGCTGAAAATGGTCTCGTTCATGACGAGGTCTTCTTTGGGATGGGTTACAAAGGTGCCGTTCTGGGATATGAGGAACCCGTACCCTGTCTTCGCTATCTTGATGGAGGCGACTATTTCCTGGAGCCACGACAATGAAATATCGGACGTAATGATTCCCGCGATTCTCTTTTTCCCCTCCACCGTTCTGTAAAAGGGTACCGAATAGGTAGACATGATGATGTTGCCGCCCCCTTCATCGAAATAGGGTTCGGTCCAGGCAGGCCGGTTCAGCTCCTTTGGGATCTGATACCAGTCCTGAAAGAAGTACTGGTATAACGCCGTCCCCAAATCGGAATACTTTATTTCACCACCGCTCTTATAAAAATAGGGGGCATATCGTTCTTTTTTGCCGTCATATGCCCGGGGCTCAAAGGCAACCGCAGACCCGTAAATTTCCTTATTCTTTTGTACAATGTATTTGAGCAGATTGTTGAGTTCCTCGCCGGAACAGAGCGATCTCTCAAGGACATAAGCAAGATTTTCGGGGACCTTTTCGATAGAACTGAGGACAATGTCGATCTGATTCACCGTCGCCCTGGCGAGGTTCATCGCGTTTTTTTCGACATTCTCAATGATGATTTTTTTGGAATACATGTAGTTGTAGCCGAAAATCAGCAGAAAAATCAGTGTGACACTGCTCAATATGAGCAGGATAAGTTTAAAGGCCAATCCCCTATTTTTCATCTTTATCTCTGATCACCTTATAAAAGGAGGCAAAACCGGGAACCGAATCAATAAGCTCCATACTCTTCAGGCCTCGCGCAACGCGGCTGTAATCCTCAAGCAGAAGTCCTCCCATACCGGCATCCTCACCCTTTTCGGGCAAAATCAAATCTTTCATTCTTTCCAGCATCCACTTCTGATGGACCAGAGTCGTGGGAATGTGCTCCTTTTTGAGGTTCCTCATGATAACAACCAATGCCTCATCGGGATGATCAAAGGCATGCCGCCACCCCTCGATAGAGGCCCGGACAAAGGCCGCGCACAGTGCCGGGTCTTTCTTGTATGTCTCTTCAAGCACATAGATGCCGTCTTCAGGAAAATTGAGGCCATGCTCATGGAAGAAGAATGTGGTCAGTTCATCGGGATCGATGCCGCAATTCAGAATCGTATGGTATTCGTTGTACCACATTGCCGAGGCCAAATCGACACCGTCCCTCATGAAGAGATTGACGGAAAAGGACTGGGGGACAACCTGGACGGCAAGATCGTATTTTCTGAAAAATGCCCGGGGCTGAATCTGAAATACCGGCCCCCATAACCCGACTTTTTTGCCGTTTATGTTCAGGGGCTTTTCAATACCGCTCGACTTTTTAGCCACAAGCATCAGCGCCGATCTCTGCATTATCTGGGCAATGTTGAGAATCTTTACTCCGCCCGCCCGCATCTGAATTCCAGTAGACAGCCAGAGCGAAGCAAAATCCGCCCTTCCATCTGTAAGAAGTTCCGATGGCGAATAGTCCGGCCCGCCGGTAATGATGGTGAGATCTATGCCGTGTTTCCTGTAGATACCTTTTTCAAGCCCGATATAATAACCCGCAAACTGGGCCTGAGGAACCCATTGAGGTATGAATGATACCTTTTTCAAGGCATCGCCTTTGGCAGGCGCGACGCATACGATAATAAGGAAAAGGGTTGCAGCGATTAATAATTTGCACTTTTCCCTCATTTTCACATTAACCATAATTCGTGATCGTTCACGGTTATCGGTTCACAGTTAACCTGTCTTTTACCGTTAACAGTTAACTGTAAACAGTGAACTGTTGTCATTGAAATACGATAGTAAGTACGTTCATGTCGCCATTGCGACTGTATCGAACTTCATTCGCAACTTTCTTAATAAAAAAGATTCCCAGTCCCCCGATCTCCCTGTTTCCGATATCAGCCGTTGTATCGGGATCGGGACGGGAAAGGCCGTCAAATGGAATGCCCTTGTCACGTATCTCTATTACCAGTTTTTTTCCATCGCCCTGGGTGCAGCGCATTTCCACCTGTCCTTCTCCTTCGGGATAGGCATAGCTGAATATATTAACCAGGGCCTCCTCCACGGCGAGCTCTATTTCCATTGCCCTTTCGCCCTTAAAGCCGCATTCTTCTGAGCAGGTATGAACAAAAAATATGAACTGGTCAAGATTTTCAATAATGGCTGCAAGCTTTAGAGATTTCATGAAATGCATTCACAGTCGATTATATAGTTATGCGTGTAATTCTTGTGTGATAAAGGTCAGGAAATCTTCCCAGCGAATTACAGGGTCGCCATTGCCTCTTCCACAGATTCATGAATGGGAATAATGGTACTGAACCCGGAAATCTCAAAGACCTCTTTTACGACGGCCTGGAGAGAGGCGAGCAGTATCTGCCCGTTTTTTCCCTTGAGCTTCTTAGCCGTTACCAGAACGCTTCTGAGGCCGGAACTGCTTATGTAATCAAGTCCAGTCAAGTCGATTACAAAATTGATATTCCCTTCATCGATCAACCTTCCCAGTTCTTTTTCGAATTCGGGCGATGAAACGGCATCCATTCTGCCAGTGACGGATACCAGCGTCCCTTTTTCTTCATTCTTTACATTCAAATCCATAAGATCTTCCCCTTTTTCATGGTCATAAATATTGTGACAAAGCTGCCATACGAGTTGTGTAAAAGCGAAATATAATCATTTCGAAAGTTTTCCTTATATGCATATAAACAGGCGTCAATATCAAGCGTTATCTCGATTTGTTGCTTAAATATCTCCAAGATTACTTTGCATTTCAACTGTGATTATTGTATGCATCAGGTGAAACTATCGGCGGTGATACCCGCACATTGAAGCTCCCCGAATGAAGGTGCGGGGTATGCTCTCGTTGTTCAGCTCAAAGGAAAAGGAGGTCTCCCATGCACTTCGAATCTTTTGCCATGCTCATTGGCGGACTGGGATTGTTCTTTGTCGGAATACGGATGGTCAGCGGCAATCTGAAACAGATGACCAGCCGGAGATTCAAACTCTTTATTTCCCGATTTACCGACAAAGGTTTTATCGCGGGGATATGGGGCGCCCTCTCAGGATTCATCACGCAGAGTACATCGGTTTCCACCTTTATCATTGCAAGTCTCATCTCGAGCGGCCTCTTGACAGTCAGAAAATCCTTACCCATAATATTCTGGGCTAATGCGGGATGTTCGACGCTGGTGTTGATCGCGGTACTCGATATAAAATATATTGTACTCCTCTTGCTTGGTCTGTCGGGTACCTGTTACGCCTTCGAAAAACCGGCGCGCTTTCATCATGCCCTGGGGGCATTGTTCGGCATTTCTCTCCTCTTCCTCGGACTGAGCATGGTAAGCACGGGAACGGCCCCCTTTGCCGAATACCCCGGATTTAAAGCGCTCCTCCTCACACTGAAAGATTCCTATATTCTCATTTTCGTCATCGGCGGCATACTGGCCTTTATCTCGCAGACGGCCATCGGCATTATTATAATCGCTATTACGATGACCAATGCGGGCATTTTTACAATGGATCAGACGCTCATGATTATCTATGGCGTCCATGCAGGTTCCAGCATCACGACCTTTGTCCTTTCATCGAGTCTGAAGGGTTCCGCCAAACAATCGGTCATGGCTCAGGTATTGTTTAATCTGTTTGGCGTTATTATTTTCGTGGCCATGTTCTATGTCGAGCTCTATGCTGATATCCCTCTGGTCAAGGCATTTGTCGGTCTCCTGTCCGGCGACATAAAACATCAGGCGGCCCTTGTGGTCCTGCTCTTTAACTTTTTCATTCCGTTCATACTATCCTTCATCCTTGCGCCATACTACCGGATACTCACCCATTTCTGGCCGCCCCTCAAAGAAGAGGCCCTCTCAAAGATCAAATTCATCCACGAACATGCCGCAGATGATCCAGAAACGGCGATACTTTTGATCGAAAAAGAGATCCTAAGATTATTGAAACGAATACCGCTTTATCTTGATACGCTTCGCCCGGGGGCAACAGGGTCTGTTGGCTTCGACACGTACCACAATGCCTTTGGCGAGGTTTCCTCGGAGATACAGTTGTTCATTGCCGACGTGTTTCATAAGGCTCTCAATCTCTCGACATCAGAAAGACTTCTCAACGTGCAGAATCGGCATACCCTGGTGGCAACCCTCGAAGATAATACATATGGTCTCTGTAAAACACTGGAGGGAAAAACAGGAGAGGGGGAATCGGGGAAACTCTCGATGAACATCGTTGAAAGCCTCGACGCCATCTTGCTCACCGCCATAGAGACAACGGAATCAGCCGATGAAAGCGATCTGGAAATTTTGATAGGCCTGACCTCGGACAGAGGACAACTAATGGAGAAGATCCGTCGCGTCTACCTCTCGTCGGAGAAAGATCTCTCCCTCGAGGAACGCTCTCTCATTCTCTATATTACGAATCTTTTCGAGCGAAGTGTCTGGACACTGGGCCGATACGGGATGTTCCTCGGCCAGAATGCCGACGGTTAGAAGCATCCTCTCTTTTACGTTCCATAAATTGGCTGAGAACAGATGCACTTTCGAAGCGAAAGCTCACTCAATATAATTTATAAGTCAAGATGAAGCCCCTTCCGCGGAGAATCGTTTCAAGCGCATGAATGATTGCGGCTACGGGCTCGCCAGCCTCCGGTTCCCGCTTCAGGTTGGAAATGGCCTGGCCGAAATCAAGCTGTTCTTTCCGCATTTTGCGGTTATTATCCGATTGACACACATTGCTGTTTTTCTTATGCTCCCTTATCGAAAAGGAAATTTCTATAAGATTTTGTCCTGATCGGTTCCGGATTCTGACGTCTTGAAAATAAGGAGTTGATATGAAACGATTGATTTTGAATTTTTTGAAGGGCCGTCAGATACATACTTCGGCAGATGGCGTAATAACGACAGGGTTGTTACATCCATCAAATGGAGCATGTAGGTCAGCCAGCAAAGACGAACCTGCCTGCGGTTTTCACTAATAGCCCAGGCGATCAGTGAAAAAATTATTAGTCCGGCTATACTCTGAACAATCATTTACTTCACCACTTTCTTTTTTAAAAGCCAGGCAGAGCATGAATATTATTTTCTTCATCAAACCCCCTTTCTTTTCTTTGTTGTCACTGATACATTTTCGTCTCTTGGCTTTTCACATATAATCCTAAAAAAGATTGGGTGTCAAAGGAAATTTGGCAACATGTCATTGCCTCATTTGTTGGCGGTTGAGAAACATTGTTCACGTATTGTTCCGCCTGCAAAAAGCAACTTTTAACCATTTATTCCATTTGCATTAAACCCAGATTGAGCAATTAGATTTGAAAAATAAATATATTATGTTAACCAGAAACATTACTCAATGAATGAAAACTTATAATGGCAAAACATGCTGTAATTATAACGCTAATCACTAAAGGCTAACCGCTTGATTCAGGTCAAACTAATCAATGGTCTTGCGATGGCGACTTGGAAGGGGTTGCCTGTGGCAAACCGGACAATGTGTGGACGGCGCCTGATGCAGAGGATTATAATATGACGAAATTACTGAAACATCTGTGGCCAGCGGTAGCCCTGATACTTGCAACATCCGCCGTACTCCTGATCACGGATATGGATCGCCGGGAGGGCGCCGGGAAACAGAGGGATAAGGCGTATCCGGATATCGCGGTGATGCAGATTGTATCCGCGCTGCTGCTGGATTCACATGTGGCGGGTATTCGGTCGTATCTCGAAGAGGCCGGACAGATCGCTCCGGGCGGCAGTAATCTGCACCTGTTTAATCCGCAGGGTGATTTCAGTACGGCCAATGCGGTTGCCGGGGAGATCGTAAAGGGTGATTATGATCTGGTTATCACGTCGAGCACTGTGGCGCTGCAGGTGGTGGCCAAGGCTAACCAATCGGTAAAAAAACCTCATGTGTTCGGCGCAGTGACAGATCCCTATGGCGCGGGGGTGGGTATTACCGGCCCTAATGCGGAAGACCATCCGCCTTATATGGCCGGAATCGGAACATTTCAGCCGGTGGAAAATGTATTTCGTCTGGCAAAAACAATGAATTCCTCCCTGTCCCGGGTCGGTGTAGTGTGGAATCCCGGGGAACAGTGTTCCGAGGCCTGTCTGATTAAAGCCCGAGCCGTCTGTGCTGAACTGGGGATTACCCTTGTGGAGGCGACGGCAACAAATCCGTCCGAAGTGCAGGAAGCCCTTCGCTCACTGCTGTCCAAAGGCATGCAGGCGATCTGGATCGGCGGGGATACTGTGGCAATTGCGTCAGTGGAAATGATTGTTCACCTGGCGCAGCAGGATGGGATCCCGGTTTTTTCCAATGATCCCACTGATACGAATAAAGGCGTGCTGCTGGGGCTTGGAGCCGATTATTTCACGGTAGGGCGCTATACCGGTGAAATGGCTACTGCAATTCTGAACGGCCGGTCGCCGTCGGATTTCCGAATCAGCAATATGATGCCGGAGCAACTCAGTGTGAATGTCGGACAATTGAAAGAAAGATTTTCCAAAAGCTGGCGCCTTACCTCTGCAATAAAATCCCGTCTTGAAACGCAGAAAAAATCTCAGGTCCAGAAGCTCAGTCCGGTGCCGGGACGTATATATAAGATTGCTTTGAGCTATATTGTGCCGGCGCCCGTTTTTGAAGAGGCTATCGGAGGATTTAAAGAGCGTCTGACAGAGCTGGGATTCGTTGAGGGGAAGAATCTGGAGCTAACGATAAATCATGCCAATGGTGAGATGTCCATGCTGCCTCAGGTGACCCGCGGACTTAGCAGCAGTAAACCGGATGTTCTGGTTGCCATGTCCACGCCCTCACTCGGCAGCGCGATCGCGCATGGCGGTGATCTCCCGATCGTCTTCGGCATTGTGTCCGCCCCCCTGGAAGCCGGCGCGGGGAAGAGCCTTGATGATCATCTTTCCAATGTGACCGGCGTGTGGCAGAAACTGCCGTCCAGAGAATTGTTTGAACGGGCACGTGAGCTGTTTCCGGGTGCCCGGAGCGTGGGTGTGCTTTATACTCCTTCGGAAGCTAATTCAGTGAAAGAGACGGAGGATATGGAGCCGATGTTCGAGGATCTCTTCTTTGAGCTGGTAAAAGTTGCGGTTTTTAATACAAGTGAAATCCCGGAAAATATCCAGGGTCTTCTGTCGCGTTCCGTCGATCTCGTGTTTGTGATGGGAGATAATACTGTTGCCAACGGGTTGCCGACAATTCTGAAAGCGGCGGGGAGTCATCATATTCCGGTTTTGGCGG
>Ga0307420_1000868_pt1 | contig 13657 bp, 8 predicted proteins | sample SalMarWE160240MG_2_FD_202167 | JGI IMG/M metagenome (GOLD analysis project Ga0307420, IMG submission 202167) | Salt marsh sediment microbial communities from the Plum Island Ecosystem LTER, Massachusetts, United States - WE1602-40 | ecosystem: Environmental > Aquatic > Marine > Intertidal zone >... | reverse complement strand
AACGACTTGATTGTCGCAGCCACCACACTGTCTAATGGAGGTACCCTGGTAACGCACAATGTCAAAGAGTTCAGTGCAGTTCCGGGTCTGCTCTTCGAGGATTGGACCGGGTAGGAGATACGGTAGAGGAGGAGAATATACATGCGTCGAGTTCTGCGACACGTTGTGATGTTTCAGTTCAAAGCAGGAACAGAGATCCGAACGATCCGGGAGATCGAGTCGGCCTTCGCCGCTCTTCCGAGTAAGATCGAAGCGATCCGGGATTGTTCGTCTCTCTGATCCGACCTAATGTCGAAAAATCGTTGGTGTTGGACTATTGGGCGCAGTAGCCGCCCGGCGGCGCCCCGTTACTTCACGGTCATGGCCACGGCCCCGGTCCAGTCCGGGGACGGCGGGCTGGCGATGTTGGCCTTGCAGCGCTCGATGAACTTCGAGCTGGGGCGGTCTGCCGGCAGCATCTCCCGGACCTTCTGGAACAAGCGCAGGGCGTCTTCGAATTTCCGGTCGAAGTAAAACCGTACGGCTTCTTCGTGCAGAGCCCAGGCGTGCTGCTCCTCCGGGCTGAGATCTTTTCGGACTGTGTAGATACCGATTCCCGCGGTTTTCCCTTTCACGATCACCCGATCGATCAGGCGGCAGGGGAATTGCTCGGGGTTTTGCTCATTGATTTTTTTTGCCACCGACTCGCTGATAATCAATGGTTGGTCGTACTCCTTGGTAAGCCCCTCCAGCCGGGAGCCCAGGTTTACCATGTCCCCGATGACCGTGTAGTCCATCTTCTTCTCTGAACCGATGTTGCCGACCGTGACCACGCCGTAGTTGATGCCGATCCCGATACGGAATTCCGGCCTTCCCTTTTCGCTCTGCAGCCTGTTGAAATCGGTGAGTGCCTCCAGCATCTCGAAGGCGGACTGCACCGCTGCGAGAGCTTCATTGAGGGTGCGCTCCGGGGCACCGTAGACGGCCATGATGGCGTCCCCCATGTACTTGTCCACCATGCCATGGTGGCGCATGATGATGTCGACCATGAGGCCAAAGTAGGCGTTGAGTGAATCCACAACCTCGTCCGGACGTAAATGCTCGGAGATGGTGGTGAAGCCCCGGATGTCGGAGAACAGCAGGGCCACAATACGGTCCTCTCCCTTGAGCATCTCCTCGGGAGATGCGAAGAACTGATCGATCACCGCCTTGGGCACGTACTTTTGGAACATCGTGCGGATCTTCTGCTCCTTGTGCTGAGCCACCACCGCCTGGAGGGCATAGCCCTTGACCAGGTCATTGGCCTTGTCCAGTTCTCCGGTCATGAGGTTGAAGGTGTGGCCCAGCTCACCGGTCTCGTCCTTGTAGAGGACTTCGACCCGTTTGGACAGGTCGCTGGTGGAGATGATCTCCCGCATCGCACCGACCACGTTCTTCAGAGGCCGGGTCAGCAGGAAGGAAAAGACCAGGAGCAGAGTCAGAGCCAGTGCGGAGGAAATCGCGAGGATGATGCCCGTCTGCAGGTTCATCTGATTGATCGTTTGATAGAACGCCTCCCGCTGTTCGGTGACCATGATGGTCCAGCCGAAGGCCTCGAAAGGAGCGATCTGGGCGACCCGCTCTTTGCCCCCCAGGGTGATCTGGCGCCAGCCGAAGGGCTCCCGGGAAACGAGCTCGGCGAGAGACTGTCTTTCTTCGGGAGTGAGCTCGATCTCCTCGGTGGCCATCACGACCTCGCCATTGCCGTCCGCGGCCAGGATCACCTCGGTGGCGCTGCGCACCATGTTGCGGGCAAAAGATTGTACCGCGTCCTTGCTCGCCCGAACGAACTCTTCGTTTCCCGCCAGGTTGTTGGCAACCAGAAGCGACCACTGGCTGCTCGCGTAGGAGAGAAGCTCCTCCTGCTTGAAGCGCAGCAGGCTGGTTGCCACGCGGGTGATGCCGTTTCTGGCCGACAGGGAGGATACGTAGCCGGTTACCAGGAGGGGTGCGATGATCAGGGGTAGTACGATCAGTACGATTTTTGCTCGGATGCTCATTCGCCTAGCTTCTACCTACAAAAATCGGAGTTTCTCGGAAAAACTGGATTGGAAAATAAGCCTTCCGGCGCCGATGATCAGAGTGTTGGTGCACCATACATGAGCGGTCTGTATCAGCGAGCCCTCGAGATCTACCGCCAGACGGTCGGACTGCGTCTGGTAGGCAAGGGCGAGGAAGGGCTTGCCATCGAAGATGTCTCCCCAGAGGACCGGCAGAAGATCCTGCGACAGATCAACGAGGTGATCGAGCGCAACCGGATCAAGGTCGATTCGGATACCTTTGCCATCACAGCCAAACGAAGCGGAATCGGTCTTCCCATTCTCATCAACGGAACCATTGCGGCCGTGGTGATCGCGGTGATCCTCACTTTTTCCCTGCTGTTCAACAGACAGGAGGATGTGCTGGCCGCGGGGACCGGGACCATCCTGAGCGCCGAGAGCAAGCTGATCGAAACCCTGCGTGAGGAATCTCAAGCCCAGCTGCAGGAGAAGGACCGGGAGATACTGGCTTTTCAGGAGCAGCTGCTGCAGACGCAGGAGCAGCAGCGGCGCCTGCAGGCGGAGACCGACCGGGCACTGCGAGAGCGGGAAGAACAGCTGGAGGAGCGGCTGCGAAGGGCGGTTGAAGAGGAGAGGCAGAGGCTGCTGGCCCAGGGGTTGTCGGAGGCGGCGATCGCGGAGAGACTGAGAATCTTTGAGGCGGAAAAGAGGGCGGAGCTGGAAGCCGAGTTCGCGGCCTTTCGCCTCCAGACCGAGGAAGCCGCCGCCGCCCGTGAGGCCGCGCTGGCCGGTCTTGTGAGCGATTACGAACGGAATCTACAGGCCGCCCAGGCCGAGCGCGGTGAGCTGGAGCGTCGGCTCGAGCAGCGGGAAACCGAGCTGCAGCAGCAGTTCGAAGCCCGGACCCAAACCCTGGAGAGTGATCGAGCCCGGGTGACGGAGCAGTTGGCCAATTTGCAGGAACAGCAGCGCCGGGAGCAGCTTGTGCGGGACCAGATCCTCGGCGCCTATCAATCGGTCAACGAATCGATAGCGCTGGGGGAATACCTCCCGGCTTTGCAGCAGCTCGAATCGCTTCGCTCCTACCTGGACCAGGAGCCTGCCCGCTCTCTGGCAGGTATCCAGAGGAGACGATCCGTGGAGCTGTTCATCATCAGCTCTCTGGAGGATCTGATCCGCAGCCGGTCCGCGGAGCAGTCTCGGGATCTTCAGTCCCTCATCGATGCGGGCAGCCGCATCGAGGCTCTGAATCAAGGGATCAGCAGGGCGAACCAGCTTCTGGAGCAGGGTGATGCGGAGGCGGCCCGGCGGCAGTACCTCTCCGCCCTGGACGAGATTCCTGCGGCTCGGTCGGGCTACGAGCAGCTTTCGATCCTGGAAGCCCGCCGCCGCGCCCAGGACCAAGCCCGGGCAAGCCAACAGGTTGCCTCGAGGCTTTCCCAGGGTCGAAGCCTGTTCGAGGATGAACAGTACGAGCAGTCCCTCCAACGCTACCGGGAGGCCCTGACCCTGCTGCTCGCGGATCCAGCCGCGGCCGGGCGCATCGTCGATCAGATCGGCGAGATCAGCGCCCGGCTCGCCCCCGCCGTCGCAGCTCCGGCTGCCGCCACGACTGCAGTGCAGGCCGAGCCCCCTGTCCAGCCGGAGGCGGCGGTTCAGCCGGATGAGGAGCTGCTTGCACAGCTGCGCCGGTATCGGGATCGGATCGCCGAGCTGGAGCAGGAGAACAGCCGCTTGACGGATCAGCTCGAGCGCCTCCAGGATCAGCAGCAGCTGCTTAAGGGGGACCAGGCACAGGTAGCCGCACAGCTCGGGCAGCTGGAGGAGGAGAAAGCAGCCCTCAATGCCGCCGCCGAACAGCTGCGGAGCGAGAAGCAGAGCCTGTCCGCCCGGTTAGCCGAACTGCAGGCGCAGAATGAAGATCTGATCGGCGAACGTGACAGACTGCTGTCTCAGAGGGTCGCCCTGACAGCCGAACGGGATCGACTTGCCGAGGCGCAGAGACGCGCTGAAGAAGCGGAAGCCGCCCGGGAGGAACTGCGGGGACGCCTGGCAGCCCTGGAGTCGCGCTATCAGGATCAGCGTCAACGCGCGGTTCTGAGCGGGGCAACCCCGCCGGAGATGCTGGCCGATCTGCTGGAAGCCAAACTGTTGACCTGGCAGATCATCGGCTCCGACCCGGTCGCCAGCCAGCATCCGGAGCTCTACGACACCATGGATCGTTACCTGGATACCCTGACCGAGCAGAACCTGCTCGAGGGGCGCTATGCTGCGGTGGGCGACATCATCACCGTGGTCGATGCCCTGCTGGAAAGCTCACGGGATACTCAGGTACCGGGCGAATTATGGCGGCGCTACAGCTACACGGATCAGGAGGATCTGCTGGCTCGGCTGCTGGACAAGCTCGAGCTGGTTCTAAAATAAAACCGGGCTGAGAGCAGAGCCACCCCGAGGGACCGTGGGGCGCCCTGTCTCAGCCCGGCTGTTCCTACTGGTTTACTTCGGTCCGGTCAAAGCCGGCATTCTCTTCCGGCTGCTCCTTTCCGCCCCCGCAGTTCGTTACTCAACCGTGATAACCACGGTATAGGGGACCGGAGTGGGCGATCCGGTTGCTATGTGGCAGTATATATCGAGCCATAGGTCCTCGGTTGCAAATTGTCCGTATCCCCCACCTCTGGTGATGGCCGCCGCCAGGTAGTCGGGCCTGTATCCCAGCACTTCCACCACTTCTCCTTCCACGTAGTTCCCTCCGGGCTCGCGCCATACATAGATATCGATATCATCGGAACCACTGGCCCAGGTTACCGTGAAGGTAATTACGTTGGCTGTACCTGTATTGAACCGGAACACATCATCCCGATTGTCTTTGCTGATTTCGGCGCCCTCGATTCTGACGCTCATTCCCGGTTTCAAGACAATCGGATTGGGAGGATTCGCACCTTCCAGGACGTTGAAGCCGCCTGTGCCGGGTAACTCCTTCCATGCATCGTTGGGCTCTGTTTCCATGAATATGCCGATGCGGGTGACCGCACTTGCTTGAATATTATTACTCGTATTCTGATCGTCGTCCGGCGAGGTTATCATAACCTTCAGGTAGTAGTCGCCGCCCTCCAGAGGCCAGCTGCCTGAGAAGGATTTCGGAGCCGAGACTGGCGGGCCTGCACTTAGTTTTGCGAGTCCCGTACCGGAGGCGATTTTGATATCAGCAGGATCGATGCTTTTTGCGGCGTTGAGGGAGGCGTAGACCTCCCAGCTTAGATCAAGAATACCGTCTTCCGGGCCATTGTTGGCATACGTGAACTCCCCCGTGAGGGATTCCCCCGGAATTTTTGCGCTGCCACCGGTGTAAAGGACATCGACCACCTCGTAGTCGACTTTGGGCCGGCCCAGGCTGATCGAGCCCGCATCGATCTTATTGTTGGTATGGTTCATGTCATCTTCGGCGGAGATCATGATCAGGATGTGGAAGGTGCCGCCCTCTGCCGGCCAGGTACCGGAAGGTGTGACGGGGGGAGAGCTTGTTGCATGAGCGGCGAGCTCTGAGGTACTGTTGCTGGCGATGAGGATTTCCGGGTCGCCTCCGAAAACACCGTCTTCGGAAAGGAACAGCCACCAGGAAACCGGTTTGCCGCCATCGGCGTCACCAACGTTGGTCACGGCAAAGGTTCCGCTGATACTCTCACCCGTATGCGCGCTGGCCGGAAAGGAGCACCCCGACGCCGTGAGCTCGTAATCCACGTAAGTGGATGCCGCCACGACGCTCACGTTGGCCTTGATGGCGCAGACGGTCGAATCCGCATCGGTAACGATGATCTGGTCGATGACTCCGCTTGTCAGCCCGGCGGTATAGTCACCATCCAGGGAGAGGGTGCCTTGAGAGTTGTTCGCGCTGAAGCTGAATTCATACGGCGGCACGCCGCCCGTCGCCACGAAGGTGATGCTGGCTCCCGGAGAGAGAGTTGCCACCTTGGGGTTGATTTCCAGGGCGTCCAGGGTGGCGACCACATGCACGGTGGCGGTGGCGGAGAGGTTGGCGCCGTCGGTGACCATTACGATATCGTCGCACTCGCTGGCCGGGGCGATGTATATGCCACTGACAGCATCGATAGTACCCCCGCAGGATGTGATTACGGAGAAGGTGTACTCTCCGTTTCCGCCAGTGGCGGTGAAGCCCATCGTTCCCCCGGTCGTGATAGACACAGCTGCGGGGCTGATGGTGAGCCCGCCCTTGAGGCCAAGCTCCTCGAAGAAGGAAAAATCCTTGCAGCCGGCGAGGGCAAGCAGGATCAAACCCGCGACTGCCGCCGCAGCGGCCGGCTTTCGGAAGTGCTTTCTCGATAGAATCGTGATCGTCTTCATCTCTTCAGGCTCCTATCTTTATAGACGGATCGTGGTCAGGACCGACGGGCTGAAGCCCATGATCGGACTGGGCTGTTCCCAGTACACGTCGTAGCCCGCTTCGATCGTGATGCCGAAGGTGCTGCCCAGGGGCAGTCGGACGCCCAGGCTTCCTCTGCCGTAGAAGGTAAGGCCGGTGAGCATCCCTTTGGCCGTCGAGTCCATCATAAACAGCGCCGGTCCGCTCGAGATGCCGAATTGGACGCAGGGATAGCGCTCGCTCCCTATCTCGTAGCGGAGGTTCAGGCCCAAGGGGACGATGAAATTGTCGGCGCTGGCTGTCGTACCCGTGGCGGTGAAGTAGTTCACCCCGGCGTACAGGCCCAGGGCCAGGCGCGTCAGCTGTCCCCGAAACAGGTAGCTGAAGCTCAAGGAGGGAAGTACCCCGATCTTGAAGTACTCGCTGGCTGCACCCGTGGTCACAAAGGGAGCGCAACCCAGGGCGATTTCGAAGTGCTTCGCAGTCTGCGTCTCTTCTGCAGGGGTTGTACCTTTCGCGGTGCTGCCGTTCTCCGGCGGAGGAGCGGGGCGAGGCGGACTGCCGTCGGTGGAGGGGACAGTATGGGGCGCGTGTCCGTTTACGTTGTTGGTCGAAGACGCTCCTCCTGAACCGGTTCCTACCGTCACGGGTTGGAACATGGCCTGCTCCGCCGGAAACTCTCTCAAGGGGAGATCCGCCAGTGATGGTTCTACCGCCGTGAGCAGCTCACTCACGACCTCACGGATCATCTTATCCATTACCAGGTCTTTGCGTCCGCGGCGCGTAACCTCCTGCAGCCGCTCACCGGTCTGCGGGTCGTACCACACCATCCGTATTTCCAGCTCTTTTCCTCGGTTGGCGTACTCAGACAGAAGCACGAAATCGGCTGCACTGCGATCCGCCGTGTCGAGAAGCTGGAAGGGATCCGCGATTCCGTCTACCGCGTAGGATTGAGCGTCTTTTTCGATGACCCCGAGATTCTTCCGCTCGAGATTCCAGCGTATCGACTGGGCGATAATGCTCTGGAACAACCGCTCCACTTCCTGGTCCTGAGGCCGATCCAGGAGCAGGATCAACCCTCTGCGCATCACCGTCCCATTCTGCTCCTGGGCCTGTATCGACACTCCGGCCGCCAGGAGCAAGATGACCAGGATGAATACCAGTTTCACCCTGATGTGGAAACGGGCCACAGTGTATAGACCTGCCTTGCCCATCGTTGGTCCCTCTCTGAACAAGAATTTTACGATTTTGGATTATTTACTTGATAGGTTGGTTCTACCCAATGTAGCACATCTTTGGAGAAATCCAAAAAAAACGATGAGATTCTCCGAGGGTCCGGACGATCGGCTGGAGAACGGGCTCCTTAAGCGTAGCTGTGCAGGCCCGCCAGCAGGTAGTTTACTCCGAAAAAAGTGAACATCGTGAAGGCGAAGCCGACGATCGCCAGAACCGCGGAGACCTTGCCGCGAAATTTCTTCACGAAACGGGTGTGCAGGTAGGCCGTGTAGATCAGCCAGGTGATCAGAGCCCAGGTCTCTTTGGGATCCCAACTCCAGTAGGTTCCCCAGGCCGTCTGAGCCCAGACGGCTCCGAATATCAGGGCTCCGGCCGTGAAAATCGGATAGCCGACCGCTATAGTGCTGTAGGTGAGCCGATCGAGACTCTTCCTGCGCTCCTCATTCCGGGATGCCAGATAGTAGATCGCGCAGATGAAGGCCACCACGAAGAAGGATTCTCCGATGAAGGACAGGGTCACGTGCAGCACCAGCCAGTAGGATTGCAGGGCCGGGATCGGAGGGACCACCTCCCTGGGTGCAATCGGGGAGGAGGCGATGGCCAGCAGGGCGATCGCCACGACCGTGCCGCCGAAGTTGATATAGGGGATGGCCTTGCCCTTTGACCTCAACCTGTATACGAACAGCACCAGTGAAATGGCTGCGGAGAAAAAAACGAGGGATTCGAAGGTATTCGTCACGGCAACGAAGCGAATGCGGATGCTCCTGTCAATCGTGACGGCCAGCAGCAGCACGGCCGCGGCCAACAGGATGTAGTGGCTGAAGGGGTCGATCCTTCGTTCCCTGCGGAGCAGGTAGATCACCTGAATCACAGCCGAAACGATCAGCGCTCCGAAAGCGATGGTGGCAATCATATGTCTCTGTCCCTTCCCTTCTGTATGAATGTCAGCGTCAGTCCCGCGGCCACGACGATCAGTGCAATGACAACGGGAATGAAGCCAGGATCCTTCACCGCCTTCAATCCGCTGACATCCCGGCTGCCCAGTTCCGCTACCGTATATTCGCCGATCCTCTCTCCGACTGCGGCCCGGTAGACTGCAGTACGGGAATGCTGCTCCCACCGCTCGAATACGGCGGAATGGCCTTCGATTCCCCGAAAGATCACCACGGCTCCTTCCATCTCGAAGCCCTGGCCGTTGCTGATCGGTCTGCTGATGCCGTCCCGGTCGCGCAGAAAAGCCCGGTCCTCCCGGGCGAAGGATGTCTGATAGATCCGGATCCCGCCTATCCTCAGCGGCTTGTTCACCTCGATCGGAAACGAGGCAAACAGGAGCTCACCGTTCCGGTGTACCTCCACCGTGGAGATCCAGTCCTTGGGCCGGCCGTCCTCGTACTGCTCATATTCGTAATTGAGGAGCCGGATCAGGTATTGTCCCTGCAGCTGGATCTCGTCTCCCGCTCCCATGTATACCAGGCTTTCGATTCGACCGAATACGGAGAACATCGCTCCGATGATCAGCAGGAGCAGACCGACATGGATCAGGTCGGGCCCGTGCCTTCGCCTGGCTTTTCGGCGTTCCTGGTTCGCCAGCCGGTCGACCGTACATACCGAGAGGTTGATGAAGAAAAGACCTACGGGGATGAGGAATAGAAGCGAGCGAAAGAAATCGTCGAAATCGAGGGTCAGAATGACTCGTGCCCGGAAGGCGCCGTAGGAGTGGAAGTAGAACGCCGCATCCTTTCCCTGCGGGATCAATGTGCTGACAATCGAGAGAACCGCGATGACCAGGATCAGCACCACGGCCAGGCGAATCGATCGAAAGAATTTATACAGAGCGACCAAGGCTCTTATCTCCTCCCGGGGTATCCGCGGCCAGACAGGCTTCGCGAAAGTTGTTGACCCCGGTAAAAAACTCCCGCATCAGAATGACCAGAAAGTAATACCCTTTGCGAGTAAGTTCAAGAACCTGGGGCGCGCCGGGGCGGCGACGGGCAGCGCCGCTCATTCTGAAAAACAGCAGTTCCTTCCAGAGTTCCGGCTCCACGGACCCGCCGTACTTGCTCTTCAACTGCCGCAGATCCAGGCTGCCTGCAAACATCTTCATGAGAAAGTCGTAGCGCAGCTGTTCCGCCCGGCTGAAACGCCTTGCGGCCAGAATCGGCAGCCGTCCCAGGCGCAGGGACTCGATGTAGCGGGGGATGGAAAAGGTGTTGGCGTAAATTCTTCCCTGAAGGTAGCCGAAGGAACCGGAGCCGAGCCCGGCATACTCCTCGCTTCCCACGATGTACTCGTCGATGAGGTTGTTGCCGGCCGCAGCTGCCGCGCTCCTGCGGGAGAAGCACCAGGCCGAGGAAGGCCGGTAACCGACGGAAAGCTCCTTCCAGATCCTGCCGTAAAAGCGTTTCTCCCGGGAAAAACGGATCGCTCCGAGCTTCGACAATTCTCCCCGTACCTTCCTAGCCGCCATCAGCGGGTAGAAGGTTACCTGGTCCACGTCCAAACCCTTTAGGATCTGCAAGTCCCGAGCCAGCATCTGCTCGTCCTGCATGGGGAAGTTGAAGATCATATCCGCGTTCAAGGTGTCGAAGATCCCCTGCGCGGATCGAAGCCGGCGCCGGATCTGTTCGCCCGAACCGTAGCGTCGGTACCTGCCGATTGCTTTGAGCACCGGATTCTGGAAGGACTGAACCCCGACGGACAGGCGGTTGACTCCCAGATCTTTGAGCAGGCCGAGCATATCGGGATCCAGGTGGTTCGGATTGGTCTCCGCGGAGATGCGGACGATGCGCCACAGTTCCGTGGCCAGCTTGAGCAGGGAGCTCAGTTTGTCCGGAAGAATCGTGGGCGTTCCGCCCCCCACATAGATGGAATCGAAAACGTAGCCCCGGTCATGGTAGATCCTCAGCTCCTGCTCGAGGGCCTTAAAATAATCCTCGGCCAGGGGACGGTCCAGGGCGATTCGGTTGAAGGAACAGTACGGGCAGAGCTGTTCACAGAAGGGAATATGCAGATACAGCAGGTAGGCTTTGCCGGGCTGTGGAGACGGCGGTTGCAGCTCGGAAGACGCACGGTTCGCGGAGAAGGTGAGGATGGAGTCGCTCCGCCGTCGCATGATATGGGTAAGAACCGTTTCGCCGATCATTTTTCTGCCTCAAATACCCGGGGTACTTGATTGAATTTTATTTATATAGTAAAATCTTTATCTATAATAGCCCATATATTTGATTTTCGACATATTGTTGTTGCCGGGCTGAAATCGATCACAATTCTGTTGTATTGGAGGATTTTACATGAGAGCTGCAACCGAGGTCCAGGTCCAAACACTGGAAAAGCTTATGCCGGGCAGGGTGAACGTCTCCCGGCGGGAACGGAGCATGTACAGCCACGATGTCGGATCACTCCCGAGTCTGATCAAACCCTTCCTCGGCAACACCATGCCCGCCGGGGTGGTCCAGCCGGTTTCTGAGGAGGAAGTCCTCAGGTTGGTTCAGTGGGCATCCCGGGAGAAGGTGCCTCTGGTTCCCAGGGGGAAATCCACCTCCGGTTATGGAGGGGTTCTGCCCGTACAGGGCGGGTTGGTCGTGGATTTCGTGAGGATGAGCGGGATCGTGTCATTGAAGGCAGAGGAGGTCACGGTTCAGCCGGGGATCTCCTGGAAGCGGCTCGATGAATATCTGAAGAAGCACGGGCTCACCATCCGGTTGTATCCCTCCTCGTATCCGTCTTCCACGGTGGGCGGCTGGTTGGCCCAGGGTGGCGCCGGTTTCGGCTCGTGGAAGTACGGCTGGTTTTCCGAGAATGTCGTGTCCGCCCGGGTCGTGCTGGGAAACGGTACTGTCAGAGAAGTATCCGGAGAGGAGCTCTCCATGGTCGCCGACGCCGAAGGCATAACCGGAGTGATCACCCAGGTGACCCTCAAGACCATGCCGGCTCTGGAGCTGGAAATGAGCCTGGCCGCCTTCGACACGGCGCGGCACATGGCTCGTTTCATCGCTTCCTTGGAGGAGATGGACGTCTGGTCGGTATCCTTCGTCAACCCGGATATGGTGCGCCTGTCCAATCAGGCGCCGCTTCGAACCCACCACGATCATCCGGCGGAGGAGCGGGTGATCTTCCCGGAGAAGTACCTGGTCCTGCTGGCCTACGGCAAGGAAGCCTCCGCGGACGGTCGGGGCACAGTGGCGGAGGTGATCGCCGAAGTTGTGAAAAACTCGGGTGGACGGATGCTGTCCCAGGAACTGGCCGAACACGAATGGGCCGAGCGCTTCCATATCATGAAGGTCAAGCGGCTGGGTCCCTCCGTGGTGCCCGCTGAGGCCGTGCTTCCCCTCACAGGCCTGGCCGAGGTGCTCGAGGAACTGGAGGCGAAGATCCGCCAGCCCCTGGCCCTGGAGGGGATGGGGGTTTCCGGGGACGAGATCGTGCTGCTGGGCTTCATTCCCCAGGACCAGCGCCGGTTGGGCTACAGCCTGACCTTCCCCCTCTACCTGACAGTTGCCAAGACGGCCAAGCGCCACGGAGGCCGCGCTTATTCGACGGGCCTGTACTTCGCGGGTGAGGCGCCCTCGGTATTTGGTCGCGAGCGTTTGGACGCCCTCACGGCTTTCAAGGCGGATACCGATCCTGTTGGAATTCTCAATCCCGGCAAAGTGCTGCGAAGCAAGCTGTCCGGGATGATCGGTCTGGCCATGCGTTTCGAAAGTCTGCTGCGGCCCTTCGGCAATCTCTCGAAGGTCAAGCTGGCCGAACGCATCGGCAGCCGTCCTGTCAAGGGCATCCCCCCCGAGGTGGTATGGTACTCCTACGCCTGTTCCTCCTGCGGATACTGCGTGGACGAGTGCGACCAGTACTACGGCCGCATGTGGGAAAGCCAGTCCCCCAGGGGCAAGTGGTTCTTCATCCGCGAGCTGGTCGAGGGCAGGGAGAAACTGGACCAGGAGGCGGTGAACACCTTCATGGTCTGCACCACCTGCGAGCTGTGCAACGTGATGTGCTCGGAGAAGCTGCCCATAGAGCCCTCGTGGCTGAAGCTGCGGGAGCTGGCCATCGACAAGGGAGGAAAGATGACGATCCCGCCTTTCGAGATCATGTCCGCCTCTCTCGAGGACAACCTCAACATCTGGGCCTACTACAGCAAAAACCGCACCGACTGGATCCCCGAAGACGTGAAGCCCCATATCCGGGAGAAGGGGGAGACCCTCTACTTCGCCGGCTGCACCGCTTCGTTCGTGGAGAACGACATCGGCCAGTCCTCGGTTCGGCTGCTCAGAGACGCCGGCATCGAGTTTACCCACATGGGCGAGGATGAGTGCTGCTGCGGTTTGCCCATGCTGGCGGCCGGCAAGTGGGAGCAGTTCGGGCGGATCGTGGAGCACAACCTGACCCAGGCTCAGAAGCGCGGCGCCAAGCGGGTGATCACCAGCTGTCCCGCCTGCTGGCTGTCCTGGTCTCACTTTTACAAAGAATGGGCGGAAAAGCTGGGCCTCAGCTACGACCTGGAAGTACTGCACTACTCAGAGGCCCTGCAGCCCGCCCTTGAGAGCGGAAAGCTCACCTTCAACCATATGAACAAAAAGGTCACCTGGCACGACTCCTGCCACATCGGGCGTGCCGGCGGCGTGTACGAGCCGCCGCGGGAGCTGATCAAGGCCGTACCCGGAGTGGAGTTCCGGGAACTGGAGCACAACCGCGAGCACGGGCACTGCTGCGGATCGGTCCTGACCCTGATCTCCGAGCCCGAAGTGGCCCACGACATCGGCGCCATGAAGCTGGAGGAGGTCAAACAGACCGGGGCCGACGAGGTGCTGGCCCTCTGCCCCTGCTGCGAGTTCCAGCTGCGGGTCAGCGCGGACAAGAGAAACATGGACGTCAAGGTGACCGACCTGGCAAGTTTTTTGGCCAAGGCCCGCGGGTATGAGGTCAAGGAAGATCTGGGCCACGTGCTGTCCTCCTGGGCGACCTTCGAGGCCATGATCGCCCTGATGCTGCCGGAGAACATGGCGGGCCTGATGCAGGAGCTGTTTCC
>Ga0307420_1000865_pt1 | contig 13676 bp, 11 predicted proteins | sample SalMarWE160240MG_2_FD_202167 | JGI IMG/M metagenome (GOLD analysis project Ga0307420, IMG submission 202167) | Salt marsh sediment microbial communities from the Plum Island Ecosystem LTER, Massachusetts, United States - WE1602-40 | ecosystem: Environmental > Aquatic > Marine > Intertidal zone >... | reverse complement strand
GTAAAGAGTGAGAGTATCGCCCACAATATAAGGGCCATTCGCGTGAAAATTATCGCGGAATCGGCAAAAGCTTTTTTGTTTTCAGGGTTATTGTAAAAAAAGGCAGTCCATGCTCCGCAGAATCCGAATACCAAAATACCTATTGCGGTTCCGAATTGATATCCTAAAGTATAAATACCTGTTTTATCCAGTCCGAGAATCCATTTTATTAACCATCGGTCAATTAAATCGAGCCCGAGCCAGATTGTAATGGAAAGAGGAAGTAGGGGTAATCCATAATTCAATAATTTTTTTAATGGGGCCCAGTCGAATTTGATAATTAAAAATTTACTTATTTCAGGACATAATAGAAAAAATAAAAGTAAACTGCTTAACAAATTACCGATAAGTACACCGGCTATGCCCATTTTGAAATGGAGTACAAAAAGAATATTTAGTGTGATGTTTATTATAAATCTTATAGTATTTAGAAAAACATATTTTTTTGAACGGTTTGTGATACGTAATATTAAAAGACCTGGATTTGCCAGGCACTCTATCCAGATCATAATGGACGCGAGTTGGATTAAATTAATATCGTTCGGTTTTAGAAGTAGGGCTGAAAGTCGAGATGAAAAAAGAATAATCAAGAAAAGGAAAAGAGAAGAATAAGCTAATCGGAAAAAGAAGAAACGACTAAAAACTTCTTTTTTGTTATCTGGTTTATCAGTAAATTGTTTAAGAAAAGCTTCGTTTAATCCTAGGTTGAAAAGTGTTGTTAGCGCACCGGAAAACAAGTAAATCATAGCAAGCTTTCCATACTGTACATGAGTGAAGGCATGCGTATAAAGAGGAATTAAAAAAAACCCGATGGCTTTTCTTAAGAAAAGTCCTATTCCGTAAATAACTGATTGATTAAAGAGATTTTTGAGGCTTTCGGATTTTTTTTTCAATTTATGTTTTTATAGGATTTTCTTGATAGAAATCACAAAAGTCTATCTCCTATATTTTTTTATGAAACTGATTTCGGAAAAAACATTGTGCTCCCATACTGGATTTAAATGATATAAGTCCTCGGTTTACTTCCATGGGATTATTTTTAGATTCTTCCTGATTTACACCTAAATCGAGATATTTAAATCCGTTTTGCTGACCCCATTTTATAATTTCGTACAGTAAATAGTTTATTGGTCTGTATTTTTGGTAATCATAATCTAGGGCGATGTAAAAGGCGAGAAGTGTTCTTTCGTTACAAACAAATATAAGAGAACCACCCAATAAAACTTCTTTCTTATAAACTAAAAAGAGTTTCAAAGTGTCGGGCAAAAGATTATTGAGTTTTTTTAGCTCATCGAGAGAGTGAGTTACTGAAACTTCGAATTTTTCTTTGTTTTTCAGTAAGATAGGATAGAACCCTTCATAGTCTTCACTTAATTTTACTTCCAAGTTTGATTTTATTCCTTTTCTTATAGCGTTTCTCGCGTTTTGATGGAATTTTTTGATTGGAGTTTTTCCCAATCGGGATAGGTTTATAACAGAAGTATACATATTATTAGAATAGGAAAATCCGTTGTATAAAAGTACATATTCTAAATTTTTGTTCATTTCTTTTAAATATGTTATAGGTGGTAGTGTAAAATAAATTTCTTTTATCTTTTGATCCCTGCAATATTCGAGAAATTTATTGACAATTGCATCCGTTTTTTTGAAACTCATATCGTCCATTACTATTCCCCCAAAGCTTGCACCCGCAGGTGATTTAAAAACACCGTTGTTTAGCATACCTGGTATAACTGCTACTGTATTACTTTGTTTTTGGAATATCAAGTGATGGAAGTTGAATCTATCTTCCGGATGATAACTTAAAAATTGTATTTTATGAAATATTGTACCATTATTTGCGTTTTCTACAAAGCGATCCCATTTTTCCTTTAGTTCGTCTTTATATGTTTCTATTATTATGTCATCCATAGATGAATTTCCATTAAATGTTTAAGACTTGATCCAGAAGATTACTGTCAGTGTAAATAAAATATCAAAGTTTAAAAAGCAAAAAGACAAGCTACAAAAAGGCAGTCTGTTAGCTATTAGCCTTTCGCCTTTAGCTTTTATTTTTAAAAGAGCTAAAAGCCAACAGCCAAAAGCGAAGAGCTTATTTATTGTCTTTTCCATTTTGATACTTAATTTTTGCTTTTTATATGTCATAAGTGTGTTTTTCGTCTGGGAATTTGCCTTCTTTAACTTCCTCTTTATATTGAGTAAAGGCTTTTTTGATTGTTTTTTCTAAATTTACATATTGTTTTGAAAATTTTGGTTTAAAATCAAAAGATAGACCAAGAATGTCATTTACCACGAGAATCTGCCCGTCCAAATTTTTACCAGCTCCTATCCCATAAATTGGTATAGATGTATTTTTTAGAACTTTTGAAGCCAATTCGGTTGTTACTGATTCTAAAATGATAGCAAACACGCCTATATCCTCTAAACTTTTTGCGGAATTTACATTTTCTTTTATTTCTTTTTTATTCCTCCCTATTACCTTATATCCGGTTTGAAGATAATATTGTGGATTCAAGCCCAAGTGCCCCATTACGGGTATACCGGCGTTTATCATTGCTTTTATGTTGTCTTTTTGTTTTATACCTTCGACTTTTATTCCGGATGCGCCTATCTGAAGAAATTTACCCGCGTTTAATATTGCTTCGTTTGGAGTCGTCCCGGAAGACAAAAAAGGCATATCTACAATAACCGGAGAATTCTTTACGCCGTTTATAACGCTTTTTGTGAATGTAAGCATATCCGTCATTGTTACGGGGATAGTAGTAGAATATCCTATTTCACAAGTACCGGCGGAATCCCCTACGAGTATCCAATCGATTCCAACCTCATCCGCTATTCGTGCTATTGGATAATTGTAAGCTGTTATCCCTACCGCAAATTCCTTGTTTTCTTTTTTATCCAGGAGGGTTTTTATTGTTTTAAGCTTATCCCCCAATTCTTCCGACCAGTTTTATTTTGTTCCCAAGGGATATTTCAGTATTACCCATTATTGAAGTTATATATCCGGAGGATGTTTCTTCGCGGACATCTACGATTTGGATTTGCCCTAAGGGTACTATTAAATCTTCTTTGTCTTTATAAATAAGAAAAACATCACCTATTTGAACTGCTGAATTTGTACCGAGATCGATATAAATTACAGAAAAAGGTTTTATAATATCTTGTTTATCTTTTAGCGCGATTATTTTTCCTTCGAGTTCAAGTGTGGTGGGAGTAGCATTCCCAACAACAAGCTCAGGAGGATTATATTCCATAATAGGGTCACCCTTATCGATTGCTTCATAAGATTCTATAATCTGTGCTTCTGAAAGATTTTCCCCAGCATCGGTGATTTTTAAAATTCCCTTCACTCTTACTATTTTTCCATATCTGCCGATGCGGCTATCCCACTTGAATATAACATAGATATCGTTAACGCTAATTCCGTCAGAAGTTCCTCTATTAACTTCAACATTATCTCCAAGTGTAGAGGCGGAACCGCGTAATTCTTTTATGGGTTGTATGAGTTTACTTACGTGACCTATACTGATGCTCTCATCTCTTGTTATGAATCCGGCTTGAAGAGCTGCTTTCTTGGTGAAAGCGTAATCTTCCGCCTTTACAACAGAGAAGAGAATTTCGTCTTCGTCTCTTTCTGTTTCCATGGAGCCTCTTGCTCCTCTCGACTCTTCCTGCAGTTCACCTTTTGTTCCTCTTATTTCTTTCACTATACCTTCTTCGACAGGCATAGTAGTTGTTTGCTCTTCCGGTACGTTAGGTATTACAAATACTTCTCCGGGGTAAATCCAGTGAGGGTCCGCGATAGAATTTTCGTTAGCTTTATAAATAACCGGCCATAAAAACGGATCATTATAATAATAACCGGAGATATCCCATAAGCAATCTCCCTTCACAACAGTATGTTTTTTAAATTGGGCAACTAAAATAATGCTGGTAGTTAAGAGTACAGAGATAATAAAAATAAATCTTTTCATTTTTACTCCTTTTCTTTTACAAATTTTAATTCAAGGTCCTGAATTATATTGTTTGAATAACCTTCCTCTTCCTTATCTAGATTGCCTTTGGTTTTGTCTCTGAGTATTCTTAGCGAATCGATAAGATATTTTGCCATTTCCAAATCTTTATTCTTTTTTCCCGTTGAAGGGTCTTCTACTAGACCCAAAGAGATATATGCGCCTGTCGCCATCCGTAATACAATTGAAAGAAAAGTGGCTTTTTCTAAGTTTTCAGATTTTTCTTGTTTGCTTTTTTTGTTTTCTTTGCCGCTCATCTTTTTTTAGCTTTGTCTACTCCAGAAAACTCGGAGAATTTTTTGATCTTCCGAGAATTTATATTCAATATCTCCTTTGTAGGAATTGTGAAGAATTTTCCCTATTCGTTGAGCTAGAGTGTCAGTGGTAGTTTTTATTTTATAATGATTTTTTTTCTTTTTTTCTATTTCCATTATTCTTTCGAGAGGATTTTTATCGATGGCTCTTTTTTCTTCGCTTTTTACCGTGTGTAAAATATCATCTTTATGTTGGTCAATAAAATTTCCTGAAATAAATACGAATCCCATTGGATATTTATCTTGAATTTTTCTACAGGCAGGACACTTTTTTTCTTCATAATGGCTATTTAATCTTATTTCATGTTCAAGGTCATCATTGAATTGCCATCTTTTGTTGTGATATATAGCCTTACAACTGGGGCAGATGTTCGAATCCTTATAGTCTATTTCACGAAGGTAAGGATCTTTAAGAACCACATCACCGCCTCGTCTTTTGTGAATTTTGTCCATTCGCCTGATTCTCCTTTGTTCCGTTATATCTATATAATGGGCGAAAGAGGACTTGAACCTCTGACCTCCTGCTTGTAAGGCAGGCGCTCTCACCAGGCTGAGCTATCCGCCCCTTCTTTTTTATATTAATTCCTGCTGGCTGATTTGTCAAGGTCTTTGTATTTTTATAGGATAGCGGCTAATTTTCTTTTTTCCTGCAGCACACTTTTGTAGAAATTTTCGGTTTTTATTGCTATATTATGCCAATCGTATTTTTGTGCCGTTTCAAGACTTGTTTTTATGATTTTTTTTCGTTTTTTTTGATCTTGTAGAATTGAAATTGCTTTATTTGCCAGGGAAACAGGATTGCTTTTTTCGAACAGCATAGTCTTATCCGGGATAACTTCTCTATATCCTTTTATGTTAGAAGCTATTGTGGGTGTACCGCATGCCATGGATTCGAGTAAAACAATGCCAAAAGTTTCTCCGAAAAGGGCGGGAGAACAATAGATATCGGCGCTGCGAAAATATACGGGCACCATTTGATTTGGAATTGTTCCTTTGAAAATTATAGATTCCCTTAAATTGTCAGGAATATCTTTTGGAGGGGTTCCTTTTCCCGCGACGAGAAGTATCGCGTCGGGTATTTTTTTCTTTATCAGAGGGAAAGCTTTTATCAGAACAGATAAGCCCTTTCTTGGATCCAATCTTCCTAAAAACAATATGATTGTATTATCCTGAAATTCGTTTAATTTCTCTCCTTTGGGTTTAAATCGTTTGATATCCACTCCATTGGGAATAATTCTGTAGTTTCCTTTTGGAAAGTGAGGGTAAATTTCACTTAACGCATGTTTTGATACACATATAGATCCATCTATTTTTTTTGAGATGGAGGTGAATAAAAATTTCGAAATTTTATAGTAATTAAAGCCCGAAAAAGCAGTATGAAATGTCGCGATATTTGTTGCATTAGAAAATAATAATGCCAAAAAAGAAAGATTTGGGGCAAAAGGACCATGGGTGTGAATAATGTCGAAATCATTATTATTAATGAAAGTTTTTACTTTTGAGAAAAGTGATGGAGAAAAAGCCCAATTAACTTCACTTTTATTGAGTTGCAGACTTATTCTTTTTCCAAGTCTTGTAACTTCTTCTTCTTTACTCGCTCCCGGATGGCCTCCTGTTAAAATATGCACTTCGTTCCCTCGACATCGGAGTGCTTTCGAGAGATGATAAAGAACTTCGCTGACTCCCCCGGGATCCGGGTAGTAAGAATCAGAGACTTGAAGAATCTTCATCTGAGGCAACTGCGGTTAATATATCAGCCGGATCGAAATCTACCTCGTTGAGCGATAAAGCTCTTACTATTGTTGTTTCTTTTGGGATTTCCTTAGAGGGTTTTCCTTTCCTTACTATTGCGACCTCTTTATCCGAGATCATTACGCCTTTAATACCCCCTTTAAGAAGTACTATAGAACCCGGAGGATATATCCCCATTATATCGAGGAAGACTTTGACCAATGATGGGTCGTAAATATCTTTACTTTTGATAATATATTTGAGTGCTTCAAAAGGACTTCTGACTTCTTGATATATTCTGGGAGTTGTCATTGCGTCGTAGGAATCGACTATTCTTATGATCCGGGCAAAAAGGGTGGGTTTTTTTGTGCTTAGATCCGGATATCCTGCTCCGGAATAGTCGAGATGGTGTTCCAATATTCCCCTTAGAGCAAAGACCGGTACTTCATCTATTCCTTTGAGAAAAATTATTCTTTCCGAAGAAAGATAAGGGTGCTGTTTAATTTTTTCGTACTCTATATGGGTTAAAGTGTCCGGTTTGTTTAAGATGTCGCCGGGAATGTCTATTTTACCCAAATCATGAAATAACGCCGCTATTCCTAGTTCAAGCAGATCTTTCCGTGCGAGTCCCAGTTCGATTCCCATTGCTATAGATAATATACAAACATTCGCGGAATGGTTAAAAGTGTAGGACCCGATATCTTTAATTATTGTTAATGCGATAAGATAACTTCTCTCTTTAAAAAGAAGTTCTGAGAATTTTCTTACTAAGCGGCGGGCCTCATAAATATTCGTTTCTTCTTCTGCGGACGATTTTTTAAGAAAACTGATTGAGTCGAGAAGACTCGAAAGAGCTTCTTTTCTTATGGAATGTAGAATACCGTCTTTTTGTTCTATATTTTCGATACGTCCTATTTTTATAGATTTCACTTCTTCTTTTTTTAAATCTTCAAGAAGTTTGGAAAAAGTGTGCTTTGATGTGGCAAGATGTAAACCCAACGTGCATAAAAACGATACAATTTCTTCGAGTTCTGGTAATTTTTCGAATTTAATTGAACCTATAGATAGGGTTTTTAAATCGTGTATTAAAGATCTGTATCTGCCCATTATACCCATTTCTACTTGTGCCATCTCATCGTTAAAAAATAAGTGGTTGTCACTAATAGATAATTCTATTGTGTTGAATTCTTTAGATATTTCCGATAAAAATTGATGCATCTTTTTCGCGTGTTGATAAAGTGTTTGACTTTTAGTTTGAAAAACCCTTGCTATATGTATCGATGATGAAAAATATAAAACAAGATTTCTGATATCAGTTTGTTTCATAGTCTTTTAATATACTTTCGACTGTTTCTTTTAGGTGTCTTGAGTTATTATATCGTTTTATAATGTCGATAGCCCTGTCATCTCTAATGTTAGATAAAGTTTTAATCGCTATTCTTTTGATTTCGTATACTTTGTCATTAAAAAAATGAATTTTACGAAGTAATATGTTAAATATTTTTATTGTGTCATCTGTTTTAAGAGTGGAAAGCAGTTCTAAAAGTGCTTTTATTTCATTTTTCGGAAGATTCCAGAATTCTTTCGATAGTATTCTGTTTCTGATTATCTCAAATTCTTCTGGGGTCCATATCGCTTTCAGTTTTCTGAGAACTATAACTCTTACCGCAGAATCTTGGTGGTTTAAATACTCGAGGAGATCTTTTCGCGAAAGGATAGAAAAAAGCGCTTCTTTTACTTGAGGAGCATTATCCTTTTCAAAAAGTTTTTTCAAACTTGGAATAAAAAATGGATCTTTTAGTTTCTTTACAATCGACAATAAAACAGGAAATGCCTTCCCTTCCGTATTCAGAAGACGAATTTCGAGCTCTTTCTTTTTATCAACAAAAATAGTTTTTAACAATGATATAATCAGATCTTTTACAACATAATCACTTGTGATTTCCAGTTCGTTTATTAATGCGTCTGCTCCTTTTATTCCAATATATTCAAGCATCTCTACCGATTCTTTTCTTATTATGTTTGAACTTGTTGAAGTCAAAGCATGGATGTACAATTGTAAAGCTGCTTCTGAGGTAATTATCTCTTTGATTTCATTTGATATTTGTATAAATTCGATTTTGTTTTCATTTAGGTTTTCAATTAAATGTTTTGTTTGATATAGAGCAGAGAGGTTTCCCTCCGATAAAAATTTCGGGATAGAATCTTTTAATATCGAGTAAAGACTTTTTCTCTTTCTTTTGTTCTGTTCATAAAAAAGGAGATCCTGGATACTTTCTATGAGTAAAAAAGGAGCGCGTTCTCTATCGATTGAAATTTGCGGTTTATAAACTACTCCGAGTTTTCCTTCCTCTTTTTTAGGGGATCCTCTTTTTTTTACTTTTACCGGAAGAACAGTAAGTTGATTGCTATTAATTTCTGATGGTAATTCTAAATCTTTATATTCTTCAGGATTCTTTACTTTCTCTACCGCATGATAAATAACGTGAGGGAATCTTGCTTCCCAGAGGTCTTCTATCAAACCTACTTTAGAAGAATATTCGCGATTGGCAATTATTGAAACTATTGCTTCCATTTCTTCTTCGCTAATGCCTTCGAGAAATGTTAAAGATCTTATACCGTTACGGTATAAGAAAAGAGGAATCGAGGTTAATCTTTTTGGGTCGGTATGCAAAACTTGCGAATCATTCATTATTTTATCTTCGTCAATCAATAGAACTATCGGACCCAATTCTTCATGGACTTTTTTGAGGTCATTAAGACTCTTCTCAATAAATTCCTTTGTCGTATCAGATACTTTTTGATATAATTTATGGTTTTTTATTGACTTTATAAAATTGTTTACAAATGAATTTAGTTCCTTCATTAGTTTAATTTTACTAAAACATTGAAAATTTTCAAGTCCCTAGGATAAAAAACCATCCCACAGCCAAAAATTATTGAACCACAAAGCACACAAAGAGCACAAAGAAAAACAAAAAATATGTATTTTGTTTAAAACTCCTCCTTCCACAAAAACAAATACCACAGAAAGTACAGAGCAAAGAGAATCTTGCAGAGAACACAGAGAAAAAATAATTTAGCGTATTTAGTGTATTTAGTGGTTTGAATTCGTTATTCCTCGATAATACTAATTGATTCGGGGTCAGAAGTTGTGATTTCAAGTCCGTATTTTTTGTGATCGATAAGTTTCCCTTTCAGTTCTATTTCTTTATTGTCTAATTTTTTAAGATCGAATCCCTTTTCTTTTAATTTCTCTAAACCTTCTTCCCATAGAACAAAAGTGAGTTGATAATTGCCTTCTCCAAAATCAATAAAGAGATGACCGGATCTGGAAACATTCCAGTTAGTCGGTTTTCCTGAAACAATTACCCATTCTCCTATATTTTTTTTAAGTTTTGTCAGATCATAGGGATTGATTTTTGTAGGTTTTTGTAAAGTTTTGCTTCTGTCCCAAAGTTCCTTAAATTTGTCTCGGAACTTACGAATAAGTTTTTTTTCGTCTTTTATTATTAAAAGATTTTCGTCATTGAGTTCTTCTGCCGAGTGAGTCCAATTATAGGAGCCGGTTATCAAAGTGTGGTTGTCTATTATCGCGAATTTATTATGCATTATTCCTTGATATTTATCTTCATAAGTTTTATGAGCGTTATCTAATCTGACATCTATGTTCTTTTCGCTAAAGAAATAATGTTTTGAATATCCTATTTCTTCAGCGCTTTTTCCATCCAGAAGTATTTTTACTTTTACTCCTCTTTTTTTTGCTGAAACAAGAGAATTCGCAAGTTCCCGATCTGTAAAAATATACATTGCGACGTTTATTTCTTTTTTTGCGTCTTCTATTTCGTACAGTATTGCTTCCCTGGCACCGCCGTTTGGGCTAAAAAAGACTTGAATTGATAAGGATATTATTAATAAAAACATTTTAAAAAACATCCCCCTTTATTTGTTTAAGGGGGATGTTTTTAACAGTCAAGTTCCCCTTCTTTATCTTTAACTGTAGAAGAGTCCAATTATACCAACGATTATTGCAGCTATACCTACGGGTACAGCTATAACAGTCATGGCGTTTTCGAGTTGTTTTTCCGCTTTCTTTTTTAAAGGTATTAATTTCAGCAAATCGAGTATTAATACCGCGCCTGCAACAATACCTACTATTCCCTGAAGAGTCGCGCTCGTTCCATATTTCCCCCAAAATCCTATACCGGTAAGTATAACCACTATACCGATTGGCATCTTGAGTGCTGAAAGGGCTTTAATTGAATCTTCAAGTTTTTTATTGGCTTTTTTGAGCAAATCCATGGTTAATATTAAACCACCCAAAATTAAAAATTCCATAAGGTACCTCCTTTATAATGATTTTTAACATTCTTGCCATTTGACATTTAACTCCCTGTTTGCCTTTGCTTCGTTAAGTCTTCCTACGGGAGTTTTACCAGGACTTTCTGTTATCTTGTATGGGTTATCTTTTGCTTGTTTTGCTATTTTTTTCATTACATATATAAAATCGTCTAAAGTTTCTTTTGATTCTGTTTCCGTTGGTTCTATCATCATAGCCTCTGAAACGATGAGAGGAAAGTAAATTGTTGGAGCATGAAACCCCATGTCTAAAAGACTTTTTGCTATATCGAGTGCTTTTATTCCGTTTTTTTTCAATCTTGAGGCTGAGAGAACAAATTCATGCGTACAATTTTTATCGTAGGGAATATCGTAATGCTTTTTTAATTGGGAAAGCAAATAATTTGAATTTATTACAGCCTGTTTTGAAGCAGATAGCAGACCGATGCTACCCAATGTCCTAATATAGGTGTAAGCTTTTACCATAACGGAGAAAGCACCGTAGAAACTTGAAACTTTTCCTATAGAATGTTTAATGTTATAATTAAGTGAATATTTTTTACCATTGAATTCTATTGTGGGAACGGGTAAAAATTCCGCGAGGTGTTTTTTGACTGCCAGCGGTCCACTGCCCGGGCCTCCTCCGCCGTGGGGAGTAGAAAAAGTTTTATGAAGATTAAAGTGCATTATATCAACACCGAGATTCTCGGCTTTCGTTATTCCTAATAGCGCGTTAAGATTGGCTCCGTCCATATAGAGTAAGCTTCCGTTTTTATGAAGTATATCAGATAAAATTTTTATATTGGACTCAAAAAGTCCCAGGGTGTTGGGGTTGGTAATCATTAGTGCCGCTACTTGTTCGTTCATATATTTCTTTAGACTTTGGGAGTCCAAAATTCCGTTTTTATTAGATTTTACTTCTTTTATCTCGAACCCGGCTCTTGTTGAAGAAGCAGGGTTTGTGCCGTGTGCTGTATCGGGCACGAGTATCGTTCTCCTGTTTTCTCCTTTGAAATTAAAGTATGCTTTTGTAATCAAAAGACCGGTTAATTCACCATGAGAACCGGCTGCGGGTTGGAGGGTAAGTGAATCCATTCCTGAAATTTCCTTCAAAAACTCTCCGAGTTCAAACATGATTTTAAGCGCGCCCTGGATTTCGTTTACGGGTGTTTCAGGATGTAAATTTGTTAGCCGTTTAAGGTTTGCTGTATCTTCGTTTACTTTAGGATTGTATTTCATTGTGCACGAGCCGAGAGGATACATTCCTTTATCGATATGATAGTTCATTTCAGATAACTTTGTAAAATGCTTTACAACCTCTCTTTCTGGTAAAGATGAGAAACATGTTGTTTTTTTTCTTATCTCTCCGGGTTTGAAAAAATCTTTGAGAGGTTTTTCTTTGATATCTAGTACAGAGGTATAATTGTTAGTTTTCGAACATTTGTATTCCGAAAGTAATTTCATGATTATATATTATTAAAGTAGATAGTTTTTGTCAACCATTAAGATTATGGAATATTACAGGGAAATATTCGGATGTCCGCTGATTTGTTATTTCTTGTTTTTACGAAGGTTTGGGTTTTGACAACATGTATTTTTTCCTTTGTTGTCTTTGTGGTCTTTGTGTGAGATTATTTTTTTTGGGGAGGTGGGGGTGTCTTGACTTTGAGTTAAAGGAGATTAATATAAATCCATGATGGATTTAGACCAAATAATGTCACGAGACGAGAAGTCTCCTATAAAGAAAAAAAGTTTTTCTGCTTTTAAGGAGTTTTGCAATAGACTTTCATCTTTAAAGCAATATCTTCCGTCTAGAAAACGCAGATTTATAGTATTAAATGTTTTGTTTTTTATCTTCGGTGCTGCTATTGGAATGAATCTATGGATATTAAGTAGTTTGCCTGATGTTGATTCTTTGGCTAATTATGAACCTAAACTCTCTACGGGTATTTATGATATAAACGATAAACTCATTTTAGAAGTATATGAACATAGAAGAATAGCAATTATTCTCGATTCTATTCCGGAATATATACCTGCGGCAGTGGTTTCCCTTGAAGATAAAAGATTTTATCAACATCCTGGTATAGATTTTAGGAGAATTGCAAAGGTTACCTGGTTGAATTTTATCAGAAAGATTGGTAGGAAGAAATGGGGAGCGGGTGCCAGTACGATAACTCAACAACTTTCAAGGAATATCTTTTTGACGCTCAAAAAAACTCTTTTGCGAAAAGTGGAAGAAATATACTTATCTCTTTTGATTGAAAGAAGATATACAAAAAAAGAAATACTCGAAATGTATTTGAATGAAATATATTGGGGTTACGGGAATCATGGTTTAGGAGCGGCTTCTCGTTATTATTTCGATAAAATACCTGATAGTCTGTCTATTTCCGAGTCGGCGGCGCTTGTGGGTTTACTTCGTTCTCCGGGGTTCTATTCGCCTTATAATAGTTATGAGAGATTCATAGAAAGACGCAATCTGGCTTTGAACGGGATGTTTGAGGAGGAGGCAATTACTAAAGGTGAACTTGATTCCGCCCTTGCGGAATCTCTTATTGTTGTAGATCAGTCTAAAAAAGAAATTGTGGGACCTTATTTTATAAATGAAGTAAAAAGAGAAATGGAGCAACTTTTTGGAAGAGCATATATATCGTGGGGTGGGTATAAAGTGTACACCACTATGAATCCGGATATGCAGCTTATAGCGGATAGTCTTATGGAATGGGGGCTTAAAAGGGTCGAATTGTATTGGCATCTTACTAAGAAAGAAGATATTCCGGATTCTCTTATTCATTCAGGGAATATTCCTTATATTCAGGGATCTATGGTTGTTATGGATCCCGTGACGGGTTATGTGCTTGCGCTTATTGGCGGAAGAGATTATAAGCATAGTTTGTATAATAGAGCTATTCAGAGTAAGAGGCAGGCTGGTTCTGCTTTTAAGCCTTTTCTTTATACCGCGGCTATCGATAACGGGTTTTTGCCTTCGGATTTTGTTTTCGATCTTCCGATGATTAAAGAATTGGGTGGTGAGGTTTACGCGCCCAAAAACTATGACGAGACTTTTATGGGAAGAATTACTTTACGAACAGCTTTAAAGAAGTCCAGAAATGTTGCGTCTTTAAATTTATGCCAGGAAGTCGGACCCTTTTCTGTGGTCGAATATGCTTATCAAATGGGTATAGAAAGTGATCTTCAAGCTGTTCTTTCGGTAGCTCTTGGGGTATCGGGAGTTACC
>Ga0307420_1000863_pt1 | contig 13701 bp, 7 predicted proteins | sample SalMarWE160240MG_2_FD_202167 | JGI IMG/M metagenome (GOLD analysis project Ga0307420, IMG submission 202167) | Salt marsh sediment microbial communities from the Plum Island Ecosystem LTER, Massachusetts, United States - WE1602-40 | ecosystem: Environmental > Aquatic > Marine > Intertidal zone >... | reverse complement strand
GATCTCTACCCATCCTTGCACCTCTTGAGCGCTCACCGCAACTCGTTTCACCTCGTTCGAGGAGAACTTGATGGCATTGTCGATCAGCCTGCCCAGCGCGTCGGCAAAGAGCGGCTCGCACAGTTGCACCGACGGCAGGTTGGGCTGTACCAGACATTCCAGCGTGACGCCCTTGGCCGCCGCCCGCGGTTCGTACTGGCCGGTCGTGCGCTTCACGATCACGTCCATATCGCGGCGCACCTCCGCCAGTTGCTGGAACTCTCTTTCTGCTTGACCGGTATCCAGCCGAACCAGTGTCAAAAAGTCGTCCGCCAGGCGAGTCAGTCGATCCGCTCCCTGGCTGATACTCTGAAGGAACTCTTGAAGAAGCTCGGGAGGCAAAGCAGGAATATCTTCCAGCGCCAGCTCGGTGTAGCCGCGGATATAGGTCAGGGGCGTGCGCATCTCGTGCCCCAGCACGGTGACGATTTGTTGCTTAATCTCGTCGAGTCTCGCCTCGGCGTTTTCCTGGACGGCCTGCGCGCGCGCCAGCCGGGCACGCATCGTCACCAGCAGTTCCTCTGGATCGACAGGCTTGACCAGGTAGTCCTCCACGCCCAGCTCTTTTCCCTTGATCACGTCCTCCCGCTGCGCCCGGGCAGTCAAGAAGATGAACGGGATCGACGTCCACTCGGAACGAGCGCGCACTGCATGGTAGAATTCATACCCATCCATGTTAGGCATCATGATGTCTGCCACGATGATATCAGGGGTGTCCTCTTCCATCACTAGAAGCCCCTGCGCGCCGTCGTTGGCGGTCGAGACCACGTATCCATCCGCTTCCAAGAAGCGCTGGATGGCCACCCGCAGGGGGGGCTGATCCTCCACGACTAACACGTGCCCAATATTGTCCACTGTCCACCTTCTTCGCACACGCTATTCGTGCTCTGTATTCCTGTCCAGCATCCGGCGAACGGTCTTTCCCAGAACGACTACGTCGAGAGGCTTATAGACGATGTCCACGAAACCGATTTCCTTTAACGCCCGTACATCCTCTTGCATCGTGTAGCCGGTGATGACCAGGACTTTGACATCAGGAGCAATCCGCTTCAATTCCTGGATCAACTCCTTGCCCCCCATCTCTGGCATGACCATGTCCGTGAGCACCAGGTCCACCTCACCGGCTCTCTCAAAGACCTCTAATCCCTCCCTGCCATTCGATGCCGTGAGAACGCGATAGCCCAGCGATTGGAGAACGCGCTGCCCTGCGTCTCGCACTTTTTCTTCATCCTCTACGAACAGGATAGTTTCGCCTCTACCCTCGGGAACGGCCGATATTTCCTCTGATTTGGCCACTCTGCGTTTTTCCATGTAGGCAGGCAGGTAGATGCGAAACGTCGTTCCACGACCCACTTTGGTCTCTACGTCGATCTCTCCCCTGTGCTGCTTGACGATGCCGTATACCTGGGCTAGCCCCAGCCCGTTTCCTTTTGACCCTTTAGTGGTAAAGAAAGGCTCGAAAAGGTGCGCGCGCACGCGCTCGTCCATACCCGTTCCCGTATCCTGAACAGACAGGCACACCCAATCGCCCGTCGTCAACTCCAGATCTGAAGCTCCCGGCAGCCTCATTTTTGTAGATTCGACCGTCGTCCTGGACAGTTCGATACGCAGGGTTCCGCCGTCCGGCATGGCGTCTCGTGAATTCAGCGCCAGGTTCATGATCACCTGCTGTATGCGGGTCGGATCGACCTCCACCGTGTAGTCGTCCTCTCCCATCTCCGTCACGACTCGGATGTTCTCCGGAAGAGTCTTTTGCAGGATATCCACCACCTCTGCAGCGAAGGACGACAGATCCATCGGCTCGGTCTCTATCACCGAGCGGCGGCTAAAGTCGAGCACCTGCCGTACCAAGGCGGCCGCCCGGTTGGCCTCTCCCACGATCGTCTCGGCGACCGAGGCGATGTTCGGCGACGTATCCTTGTCGCGCAGGAGCAGGTGGGCGTAAAAGATGATGGTCATCAAAAAGTTGTTAAAGTCGTGGGCGATACCGCCGGCCAACTGTCCTACCGCTGCCAACCGCTCTTGCCTTTGCATCTGCTCCTCCATGCAGCGACGCTCGGTGACGTCAATTGCCACCCCGAGGACACCAGTGACCTCGCCTCCTGCGTCTTGAAGGGGAGAATACCACATATCGAAGGTCAGGTCGCTTACCTCGGCGGTTAGCGCGCTGGCCTCGCCTGCCAGGGCACTGCGGACGCTATCCAGGACCTGGGAGGCATCGCCGTACAACTCGAAGACGGAATGTCCCACAAGATCGGCCGATGTGACCTCCAATGCACCTAGTCCTTTGCCTTCCGCCAGTGTGAACACCCCCTCCCGATCCAGGGCGAACAGCATCACGGGCGCGTTTGAGATGACCGTACGCAACCGCTCTTCCAGCGTCGCCTGCACCTGCTCGAACAGGCGCGTTCGTTCGATAGCCACGGCCAACTGGTCGGCCATCACCTGCATGATCTCGACGTCATCCTGGTCGAAGGCCACTTCATCGGTGCTCTGCACGTCCAGAGCGCCGATGACGCGCCCGCCCGCGCGCATCGGCAGCGCCATCTCAGAGCGCGTGTCCGGCAGAAAGGGGTTGTCGAAATAGACGGCATCGGCTCCTGTGTCGAGGGCAATGCGTGGCTCGCCGCTGGCGCAGACGTGGCCCACGATGCCCACCTGGCCCACCTTCAGCCTGTGCTCGTGCTCCAGCATCTGCCGCCCGGCCTCGCCGGTGGCAGAGCGCAGAACGGCGTACTCGCCCCGCTGATCGGTTATAAAGATGCCGGCGTGGTAGAATCCAAAGCGATCTCGTACCAGGTTCACGGCGTTGTCCAGTAAATCATCGAGGCTGTGCGCGGTAGTGGCATCGCGGGCCACCTCGGCGGCGACCCTGAGTTGGGCACTGCGACGCGCCAACTGCACCGTGCGCGCCATCACTTGCTGTTCCAGTTCTTGAGTGTGACGTCGGATCTGCTTACGCAGGCGGGCTTGATGGATGCCGATGGCCAGTTGTCCAGACAGTTCGCCGGCCACCTCCACGTGCTCAGTGGTGAAGGCAGCGGGATTCTCCGCCGCTAAAAGAATAGAGCCGATCAATCCGCTCTGCACGACGAGCGGGATGTGTATGTAGGAACGAATGCCTTCGACCAACACACCAGACTGTTCCAGCGGTGTCTCATCGAGCGCTTGAGCATCACCCACTATGCTGACCTTGCCCTCCCACAGATTGGCGATGCCCCCAAACGCCTTCAGCTCAATCTGCGACCCTGCTTCCAGCCAGGTTTCGTCGCCTGCCAAAGATGCGAGCACCGTAGCTTGCCCCTTCTCCAGATCGAACGACGAGATAAGAACCCGGTCGCTGGGCACTAACCTCTGCAGGTGGCGCAGAACGGCCTGGCCAATATCCTGCGGAGATTGGGCGGCCAGGATGACGCTATCGATGGCGCGCAGGATCCTCAAGCGCTCGACGTATCGTTGCAGCGCTGCCGCGGCCTGTGCCCGTTCCTCCTCGGAACGGATGCGCTCGGTGACGTCGCGGATGATCACCAGGTCGGCGGGCCTGTCCTGATAGGTGATGGCACCCGCGTTCAACTCGACGTATACTTTTTCACCATTCCTGCGCCTGAGCACTGTCGCGTATATCGGCGTAACTTGCTCGCCTGCCATACGTTGCCTGTAACGCTCTGCCACCGTGGGAAGTTCATCGGGATCAATGTAGCCGGTGAAGCGGGTGCCGGCTATTTCCTCGACGCTACCGCCCCACATCTCGGCCATGCGCGCGTTGGCGTATTGAACCAGCGAATCCTGGATGATGATAATGCCATCATTCGCCCGCTCAACCACGTTGCGATACTTCTCTTCGCTCTCTCGCAACGCCTCCTCGGTCTGCTTGCGCGCGGTGATGTCCTGGCCCACGCCCACCAGTCCGGTTACCTGCCCGGCGCTGTCGCGCAGCGGTGCCTTGGAGGTGAGCAGCCAACGCTGCTGCCCGTCGGCCGTGACGATGGGATGCTCATAGTCGACCAACGGCTGGCCGGTCTGGATGATGGCCTGGTCGCGGGCGTAGAACCGGGCAGCCATATCCTCTGGATAGAAGTCAAAGTCGGTCTTGCCGAGCGCCTCGGCTTCCGTTGCTGCCCCCATGTATTCCAGGTCCACCTGGTTGGATAGAAACTTGTAACCTTCAGTGTCTTTGGCATAGACGAGGGCCGGAAGAATGTCGATGATGGTGCGCAGCAGAGCGCGTTCGGAAGCCAGGGCTTCCTCCGCCCGCTTGCGCGAGCAGAGGTATCCCAGGGTGGAGGCGTACAGGTTCAGTAACTCGCAGTCGTGCTCCGTGATCGGCTGGCCTCGTAGCAGGTTGTCCGCGCTGACAAAGCCGATGGTCCGTTCGCCATCCCACATCGCCGCCTGTGCCCACGCGCCGTGACCGACGACGTTCCCATCTCCATCCAACAGATCCACGTCGTCCCAGCGCAGGGTGATGGGCTGCGTCTGCGCGAGAATTCTTTTTTGCCTGTTGTCCACGGTTGATCGCGATCCTCTTTCGTCGCGCAGGTCGCCGGACTCGTCGGTGCTGTAAGAGCCGACGACGACGTCGGTGTCCGGGCTGCGGAACCATATCCCAAGCCGGTCGAAACCGAGGTGTGTCCGGCCCAGTTCCACGGCCTGGCGACACAGCGCATCCACAAAGTCGGTTCTGGAAAGCCTGTTGCTGACTTCGAGCAGCATGCGCAGCCGCTCCTGGAAACGATGCTCCGCTTCCTCACTCCCTCGCAGCGCATCCTCCGCTTGCCTGCGCTTTTCCTCCAGTGTGATGCCATGTAGCGCAAAAGCGATATCGTACGCGACCTCTCGAATTAGGGATCTCTCCTCCTCGCTTGCGGCAAATTGGCGCGAAAAGGAAAGCTCCAGCAACCCGTAGACCCTCCCGTCGTGCTCAAGACGGACGGCGATACAGCTTTTTCCCGTGTAGATGTCGGATAGGGGGCATCCGGCGCAGACGGCGCGCGAATCCTCGACGGTCAAGACATCTGCCTGAGACAGTGTCGCACGGGCGCAATAGGGCAATTCGCCGCGTTTCCACTGCTCGACCAGGGACAGGAAGGGCTCGCCCACGCCGGCTTCGACGGCCAAGGCCAAATCACCTTCTTCGTCCAGCAGCGCGATCCACGCGTTGTAGTAACCGTGTGCCTCGGTGAGGCAGTCGCACACGCTCTGCAGCAGACGCCCGCGGTCCTTTTCCCTGACGATGAGCTGGTTGACATCCCGGATGGCGCGCAACACGGAATTGAGATGCTTGGCCCGTTCCTCCGCCTGCTTGCGCACCGTGATATCGAACCCATACACATTGACGTACGCGGCGTCCATCACCGGTGCGATTGCCAGAAGAAACGTATGCTCCCCGCACCGGGTCTCGACCTGGTCGCGGGCGCCAGAGGCAAGCGAACGCGAGATGATCTCGCGCCACTCGTCGGGCAAACGCCGGCTTTCTCGGCAGCCCCAGGTATCGAGCAAGGGCAGGCTGGTCTCGTTGGCGTAGAGGATTTCTCCCTCCCCGTCCAGCCGCAGCACCGGGTTGGGGTTCTCGCCGGGAAATCTTGCCAGATCCTGAATCTCCTGTTCGGCCTGTTTGCGCTCGGTGATGTCCTCGACCATTGCCAGGAAGGCCTTTGCCTGCCCGTTCTCGTCGAGATGAGGCACGTAGGTAGCCCGCACCGTGCGGGGCTGGCCCTGCGTATCGTAGACGGCGTTTTCGTACGTTATTCTTTGGCCGCTCAAAACGACCTCGATAGAAGGCAACGCCCCTTGATACGTCGTCTCTGGCAAGATGTCGCGGACGTGTTTACCGATGATTTCTTCCCTGGCAAGGCCGTACCAATCTGCGTAAAGCCGGTTGACGTACAGATAGCGCTGCTCGGCGTTGACGTAGGCCAGCAGAGCCGGCAGGGTGTCGATGATCAGATCGATCTGCTGCTGAGTTTCCAAGTTCGCCGCGGACCTATGCACATCCTCCGTCGCTTCCAGTTCAGGCTCGATTTGGTGCTCGGTCTTGTGATCAGATTTCACGCCATACCCCCTCTGAAAAAGCGCATCGACATCCGTAGGGTGTAAAAACCTCATCCAGAGAAAATCGACTCGAAAAGTCGCAATCTCAATCCGATTTGGTTTGCCTTTTCTGGTACAATCGTAGCACACTTCATCCAGAGGCGCAAATAAATGGGTTGGTTCATTCTGTCATACCCGTAGGGTGTAAAAACCTCATCAGTTCGATTTCTAGGGAAGGATGAGTGCTTCCCAATGATTTCAGGCTCAAATGGCATCGGGAATCGCGATTCAATCGAGGCGTCTCAAGAGATCTGGACGTGGCCTTGAGAGTGCCTTCACCCAAGACCATATCCGGAAAGTGCAGAAACACAATCAATGTGCAGGGCGCTTCCGATGCAGGGATTGGGGAAAGATGCGGACGATTCCGCCGAGGTGTTTACCAGAATCGAGGCTGTAGCCTGACTAACCGTGACCGGTTCAGTACAGATGAACAGCTGTATCGCCTGAGGAGCGATAGTAATCGCCTGAGGCGCGATAGTAGTCGTTGATGATGCCGCCCAACACCTTTCGATGCTCTACCGCGCCACTGCAGGGTGACTGTTCTGACGCAACCGGAATCCGTTGTCCTATCCCTTGATGAGGTCGGGCCTCGTTGTAGTATTCCACGTACCTTTTCAGCACGCGTCGCAGATGGGCTTGGTTCAGGATCAGCAGATGGTCCAGGCATTCCTCGCGTACAGTGCGCACCCAGCGTTCCGCATACGCATTGGCATTCGGCGCCCGCACCGGCGTGCGAATGATCTTGATCCCTTCTGATCGAAAGACGGTATCGAATGCTTCGACGTACTTCTTGTCCCGGTCGCGGATCAGAAAGCGCCAAGGCGGATTTCTCTCTCCCAGTTCCCACATCACCTGTCTGGCCTGTTGGGCCACCCAGATCCCGTTCGGATTGGCAATGACTCCCGCCAGATGCGCCTTCCGGCTTCCCAGTTCGATGAAGAAGAGAACGTACAGGGTCTTCAAGGTCAGCGTCTCCACGGTGAAAAAGTCGCAGGTGATGAGATGTTCCTTGTAATGGCTCATCAGATGGCGCCAACTGCTGCTGCCCCGTCTCGGTGCAGGGACGATGTGGCGTCGCTTGAGCACATCCCGCACGGTGGACTCTGACACCGTGAAGCCCAGCTTGAGTAGTTCTCCCTCAATCTTGCCGTATCCCCAACGCGCGTTCTCTTGGGCCATTTGGACTATCAGGTCCTCAAGCTCCTGACTCATGCGCGGTCGCCCTCCTTTTGGTTTCTGTTTTTGAAGCCATTTGCGACGCACCAGTTCCCGATGCCATTTCAGTACTGTCTCCGGCTGGACGATACGGATGACGTCGCGGAGCGCGCTCGCCGGCCGGCGCGTGACCAGCCTCAGTCTGGCTGTCAGAACAGCCAGGGTCAGTTTCTCTGCCCGGTTTGGCTTGACTGGCTTGTCGAGTTTCCTTTTCAGGATAGCCAATTGGTGGCGCAAGAGGAGGATTTCCAGATCTTTTTCCTGTTGGGACAGACGGCCGATACTCACGAGCGATATCAGTGTTGAAAAGAGGTAACACAGAACGAACCAACCCATTTGTTTGCGCCTCCGGTTGAAATGTGCTACGATTGTACCAGAAAAGGCGAACCAAACCGGGTTGAGATTGCGACTTTTTGAACGGATTTTCTCTGGATGAGGTTTTTACACCCTACGGGCTTGAGCACAAGCTTCTCCGATGGTTAGCCGACCCTCCAAATTCAAGAGCAACAGGGTTAGTTTTGCGCTATTGCGCGGAATGAGTAGTCACCCCAGGTTGCAGACAATTCGATCCGATGGAGGATACTGAAACACAGGTGCATTACAACTTATATTACGGTACCCATTTGTCATTTACCGTTTATCACGTTATAATCGCCAAATCATGAGTAAAATCGCGCGCTTAGAGGCCCTGGCCGAACGGCTGGTGGAAGGAACATTCGCCCGACTTTTCGCCGGACATCTCAGCCCGCTGGAGGTGGCCACGCACCTCACGCGGGCTATGGAGGACTATCAGGTCGTCTCACCAGACGGTATCTCACAAGCCCCCACTCACTACTGGGTTTACCTGCACCCAAGCGACTGCGACGCACTGGCTGTCGCGCAGCTGGAGCTGGAGACGGAGCTGGCCCGCCACGTAGCCGATCTAGCCGCCCAGGCCAACCTCGGACTTCCGATCCCCCCGGTCATTCACGTCTTGCCCGACCCCACAATGGCCACCCACCAGGTGCGCGTCGAGGCGTGTTGGCTCCCTCAAGAGCCGCCGCCTGTGGAAAAGACACGCGAAATCACCGCCGAATCTGATCCACCAGAACCAGAGATAGAAGCACAGGCAGAATCCATCGCGCCACCAGGCCGCCCGTTCTTGATTCTAGAGGGTCAGCGCCACGCGAACCTGCTCAAGGCCACACTATCCATCGGGCGCGCGCTCGACAACGACATCATCATCGAGGATCCGCGGGTCTCTCGCCACCACGCTCAACTCCGCCGGCGGTATGGCCGGTACGTGCTCTACGACCTGGGAAGCTCAAGGGGCACACAGATCAACGGCTATCCAATCGAGGAGTGCGTGCTTCACGCCGGGGATGTCATATCCTTCGCCGGCATCCAGGTAGTCTACAGCGAGGATCCTCCCACTCCCATTCCGCTGCCAAATATGGAAGATACCCCCGCCCTGCCCCAAGAACCCGAGTCCGATTGACGATGGACGTCCTTCTGCTGATTCTGCGCGTATTCCTTGCCATTCTACTCTACGCCTTTCTAGCTGCCATATTCGTCATGGTGTGGCGTGATGTGCGGCAAGCGGCTATCAGCCGCGAGTCAATCCGACCAAGCGGGCGACTGGTCGTCCTAGAGACGACGGATAAAGCCATTGGAGCAGGCACCACGTTTCGCCTGCAACCCGTCACCTCCATCGGCCGGTTGCCGAGCAATACCATTCTCATCTCTGACACATACGCCTCTTCCCGGCACGCCCTGCTCTCCTGGAAAGAGAAGCAGTGGTGGCTGGAGGACCAAGGCAGCCGCAACGGCACACTGCTAAACGGCGCACGCGTCGCCGATCCCACCGTCGTGAGCACCGGCGACGTGATCGGCATCGGGCACACGAAATTGAAGCTGGAGCTAGAGTGATGTACTGGGGGGGTGCCTTGAGCGAAACCGCGCGCCTCGAACGGGGCGATTGGCCCTGGCTGGCGAGTCTGCTCCTCGTCGGGTTTCTGGCGCTGGCGACCTTTTACCTCAACGCTTACAACCTCACCAACCAACCGGACGGCTGCGCCGGCGGCGTTCCTTTGGACGACGCCTGGATCCACTTCCAGTTCGCCCGAAACCTGGCGCGCGGAGACGGCCTCTCCTTCAACCCCGGCCAACCCACGTCCGGCTCCACCGCGCCGCTGTGGACGCTGCTGCTGGCTGGCGTCTATCTCCTGAGCGGCAGATTCCCCTTGGCCGGGCAGGCGCTGAGCGCGACCTGCTACCTGACACTGCTGATGGCGACCTACGCGCTGGGAAAGCGCCTGACCGGTCGGCGTTGGGCCGCCTGGCTGGCCGGGATGGTCGTCGCCGTCAATGGCCGCATGGTCTGGGCCGCGCTCTCGGCCCTGGAGATATGCCTGTTCGCGGCGCTGAGCCTCTGGGCAATCGGCGCTCACCTGAGTGATAGAGCCCAACGCCGCTACCGCCTCCACACGGCGACGCTCTTCGGACTAGCCGCCCTCACCCGCCCCGAGGGTTATCTCCTCTTTGCGCTTTCTGTAGCCGACTACATCTGGAGCCTCTCACGCATCACCCATCACGCATCTCCAATCTCCAATCTCCAATCTCGCTTCACATCGTACATCTCACGCATCTTACGACGCTTCCCTTTCCTCCCCATCGCCCTCTTCATCGCCATGATTCTCCCCTACCTCCTCTTCTCCTACCACACCAGCGGCCACCTGCTGCCCAACACCTATCACGCCAAGGCCGCCGTCAGCCTGCTGCCCGACCACGAGTTCCGCGACTTCCTGAGCGTAGGCGCCGTCTACCTGATCCTCGATAACCCACTGCTGCTGCCCTTTTTCCTCTTCGGCCTGATCATGCTAATCCAGCGCGCCCCGCTGCTGAGCCTGTGGTGTATGGGGCTGCCCCTGGCCTACGCCTTTATGCGCGCCTCCCTCTACCAGCACGGACGCTACCTGATGCCCCTCATCCCCTGCAACGCCGTCGTCGCAGTGTGGGGGCTGCTGGAGGCGAAGAAACTGGCCCAACGCCGCCGGTTGGCCTTGACTACAAAGACACCCAAAAAATTCGGCGATCTCTGCGTCTCTGCGGTTTTATCTGTCCTGCTCATCATCGCCGGGACGGCTTGGCGGCTGCCGGCGATGGTCCACCAATACACCCAGAACGTGGCCGACATCAACCAGATGCACATACGTCTAGGACACTGGGTCAAGGACAACACCGCGCCCGACGCCATCATAGCGCTGAACGACATCGGTGCCATCGCCTACATCTCTGAGCGGGAAGTGGTCGACCTAGCGGGGCTGGTCACGCCGGAGATCACCCCCGTCCTGCGCGCCCCCGAGCAGACCCAGCAACTCGTCGATTTCCTGGCCTGGCGAGACGTGGATTACGTGATCATCTTCCCCAACTGGTTCCCCGGCCTAGCAGGTCGCGACGATGTACTGGAGGAAATCCACCGCGTCACGCTGGAGGAGCGCTCGATTACCGGTGGAGAGACGATGGTGGTCTATCAAGCCCATTGGTAGCAAGAAGTAAACTGGCATAGATACAAACGGTGGTGTACAATTAGAAACGCAGCCTCCACCACATTTACAGGTCTACCAGTCTCCCAACATACCACAAAGGAGTACTCAATGAGCGAGAATCCCATCAGAATCGGCATCATCGGCGGCAGCGGCCTATACCAGATGGAGGGACTGTCCGCCGTCGAGGAATACAAAGTCGTCACTCCCTTCGGCGATCCGTCGGACGCCGTCGTCATCGGCACGCTGGAGGGCGCGCGCGTCGCCTTCCTAGCCCGCCACGGACGCGGCCACGTCCTGACGCCCACCGAGGTCAACTACCGGGCCAACATATTCGCCCTCAAGAGCCTGGGCGTGGAGCAGGTGATCTCTATCTCCGCCTGCGGTTCCCTGCGCGAGCACATCGCCCCAGGCGAGGTTGTCGTCCCCAACCAACTGTTCGATTTTACCAAGCAGCGCGAGTATACCTTCTTTGGCGGCGGCCTGGTGGCCCACATCGGCACCGCCGACCCGTACTGCGCGCGTCTCTCGACCCTGCTGGCCGAGGCGGTAGAGGAGGCCGGCGGCACCGTCCACACGGGCGGACGCTTTATCACCATCGAAGGCCCGCGCTTTTCCACCAAGGGGGAGAGCCACACATTCCGCGCCTGGGGCATGGACATCATCGGTATGACCGCCTGTCCCGAGGCCTTCTTGGCCCGTGAGGCAGAGATGTGCTACGCGACGATGGCTCACGTGACCGACTATGACGTGTGGCACGAGACGGAGGAACCGGTCAGCGTCGAGGCGCTGCTGACCACGTTGGCAGCCAACACCCAACTGGCCCAGGACGCCCTCCGCATCCTGGTTGCCAGACTCGCCACAGCCGAGCGGGACTGCGAGTGCGGGCAGACGCTGGCAGGTGCCCTCATCACCCAGCGCGAGTTGATCCTCGGGCAGATCAAGCGCGATCTGGCGCCGATTGTGAGCAAGTATCTGGAATAGTCTCAGTATTGCATCCAGCGGAGAGGTAGCCGCCACATGTTGACGCCGGGCAGTGTCCTGCAAAATGGCACGGTACTGGCCTCGGGATCCTACGACAACACGATACGGCTGTGGCGGGTCAGCGATGGAAAGCTGCTGCGCGTGCTCAGAGGGCATACAGAGGGTGTGAAATTCGTGACCTTCTCGCCCGACGGAACGATGCTGGCCACGGCGTCTTTCGACAACACCGTGCGACTGTGGGAAATAACGGAGAGCTAAAGCAACCGAGAGGGGCAGACCATGAAATGTTCGAAATGTGGCTTTGAGAATCGCCCCAGTGCACGCTTCTGCAAACAATGCGGCCAGGTATTGCAAGACGCGCCTTCGACGGGCACCACCTGCCCAGCGTGTGGCGCTGCCAACGACGCCGACGCGCGCTTTTGCAGAAAGTGTGGTCACGCACTAACCCCTGCCGCCAAACCCGCGCCGCATCCCGAGCCTGCCGCGCTCCCGGTGAGCGTCCACATCGCAGGCAGCGTCAGCGGCCAGGTGGCCATCGGCGACCACATCCTGCAGATCGGCGACGTGCATGGAGGCGTGGTCAACATCATGGCGCCCGGCGAAAAGATCCAGCCGGAGCCGCGTCCCACCCCCGTCGATTTGCGCCCACGCTCCTTCCCAGATTTGCTGGATAGAGACACCGAGATCAAGGAGGCGACAGCCGCTCTTCAATCTGCCCAACCGGTCGAGTTCCACGCCGCAGCGGGATTGGGCAAGACCGCCCTGCTGCGCCACCTGGCGCATCATCCCACCGCCGCCTCCCTCCCTGACGGCGTCGTCTACCTTTCAGCCCGCCACCAGCCCGCCGCCGACCTGCTCCAATCCCTTTACGATGCCTTCTACGAAACCAGCATTCCCTACAAGCCCACCGACGCCCAGCTCAAACACGACTTGCAGAACACGCGCGCCCTGATCCTGCTAGACGACGTCGAGCTGCCGCGGGAGGATGTGGAAAAGGTGATGGATGCCGCACCCGGCTGCGCGTTCCTGCTGGCCTCCCCTGAGCGTCGCATGTGGGGCGAGGGGCAAAGCCTGGCACTGGGCGGGCTCCCGCCGGACGACGCCCTGGCGTTGATCGAACAGGAACTCGGCCGTTCGCTGACCCCCCAGGAGCGCCCGGCCGCTCAAAGGCTGCGCGTACACACCAAAGGCAGTCCCTTGGCCCTGATCCAAATAGCAGCCGAGGTGCGCGAAAAAGGATTGCTCCTGACAGATCTGAAAGCACAAAAAGACCAGGCAAAGGGTATGCGGACAACCGACCTGCTCGAATTCCCCAGGCAGCAGATGCTGCTGGTGAGATACATCACGCGTGAGGGAGAGGTAACACTGGAGACAGCGGCCGAACACCTGGGAGAGACTCCCGCCGAAGCGCAACAGATGCTGGACGCACTGATTGAAAAGGAATACCTGGAGCGAGTGGAGAAAAATGGGGACTGGATTTATCAAATCCACTTGGCGCGCAAGAGCGCGCGGGGACTTCCACAGGGCATCTGGAACGCATTGGAGCCAGAGGAAAAAGGTAAAACCTCTACCTCCCTCGATGCACTAAACGCCCTCCCGGCCGCGGAACAACAGGTTATAGCGGCTCTAGCAGCGCTGGATGGAGTGCCGGCCCACGCCGAGCACTTGGCTGCCCTGACCGGGGTCGCCAATATCGCTGCCACCTTGCAGGCGCTGCAACGCCGCGGACTGGCGCAGGCCCACAGTCCGCGCTACAGCCTGACGGGCGGCTTGGACACCACCCTTCAGCAGGTTTGGGACCTGGCAGCGTGGAGGGAGCGCGCGTTGGCCTACTTTACGACCTGGGCAG
>Ga0307420_1000860_pt1 | contig 13740 bp, 8 predicted proteins | sample SalMarWE160240MG_2_FD_202167 | JGI IMG/M metagenome (GOLD analysis project Ga0307420, IMG submission 202167) | Salt marsh sediment microbial communities from the Plum Island Ecosystem LTER, Massachusetts, United States - WE1602-40 | ecosystem: Environmental > Aquatic > Marine > Intertidal zone >... | reverse complement strand
TGGGGAACAGGTACTTGCCCTCGAAGATGTACACATCCTTGAGAGGTACCAGTGAGAACCAATGCAGGTATCCGGCTTCTATGCTGAACCTGTAGTTTTTGTGAAACAGATAGTTCAAGGAAATACCGGCATTCCCGCCGACATACGTCCAGAGGAACTTGTCCTCATCGGGAACATCCCGGTACCACAGATAGGCTCCACCGCCGCCCAATGCCGCTCTGGGCACGAGCTGGAAACGCCCAAAGTAGAAATTGTACTCACCTCCGACATACAGATTCAGCGGGATCCCTGCAAGGATATTTGCCACGAAGGGAATCTCTATTCCAGCAATCGGCCGGAAACCGTAGAATCCACGAGATAAAGCCTGGCGGGCGCCGATTACGATCGTTGAATCCCGATCGTAGACCAACCCCTTGGCGAAGTGCACGTACGGAGTGGTGTCCATGCCGAAGCGGGGAACTTCCTGCAGCTGATCCCCGATCTGCGGTCTGGGCCGGGCGTAGATGATCTTGGCCACTGACACCTCGTCACTGACCTCTTTGATCACCACCAACCCCTCCTCCCGGGTGAGCGCCCTGCCGGACTGCAGGATTTCACTGGATACGATTACGTACTCATCCCCGGCCTTCAGACCCAGGTCCCGGCCCAGCTCGATGATGATCTCCGTGCCGCGTACTTCGATGACTCCCGTTTTGAGCTGGAACACGGGAATTTTTCGGATCTCGAAGGTCAGCTGCATGGGGATGGCGTCCAACGCCGCCTTGATGGCCAGGTCCCTGTTGGTATCCTTGCCTTCGGTATCCACGAAAGCCTGGGCGAATGTCCGCCCCTCCTCCACGTTGATGAAGGTGAAGGAGGTCTTGATGTTGACCTGGTACTCGCCGGTATCCAGAGGCGCGACAACGTAGTTCGCCACCGCCGGTGCCACCACGATGAAGGAACCGGTGAGCTTATCGAAATCCGCCTTGGTGAAGAACTCCTGGCCCATCTGAACCTCTTCGGGGATCTCCACCTGTTCCTCTTTGTACATCTTGATCTTGTCGATGAACTCGTTCAGATCCCCCTCTTCCAGGCGCTGCGTCAGGCCGACCACGTCGAAACGACCCAGATTTATAAAAACGCTTCGAATCTCCTCGTCGATCCCTCCGAGCACGGCATTCGGAATATCGTAACGGTAGTAGCTGAGCTTGAACACGGCAATTTCCCTGCGTTCCGATACGACTTGAGCGGATACCGTTGTGCGGACGATAAGGGATATTGCCAGGAGTGCAGCTACAAGGAGTAGTAGTTTGCGCACCTTTGATCCTCCCACGCGTGTAGATGAAGCCGGAATTTCTTTTTTACTATCATTTACAAGGTTACAGCGATCCTGCACCTTTTTCAATTCGCGGAGATTATTTTTTAATTGAGCGGGCCGGATGTCCGGCAGCTATCGCACCGGCGTGCCGGTTGTAAAACAGCCTCAGTTACGTGGCAGCTGCAGCACGTTGCAGCCGCCACCCATACTCACCCTCGCGCGCCGGGACTCCTACGCTCCCTCTCGCGGTTGGCGCTTCACGAAGCGCCCCGCCCCGGTTTTGCCGACGAACTTCATCTGCTTGCCGTCCCATTCGGAAACCTTGCGTCCGCGGGAGTATACGGCGAAGGGCATCCCGGTCACCTCCCATCCCTCCCAGGGGGTGTAGTCCACGTTCATGTGCAGCTTGCTCTGGGATACCTTGAATTTCTGCTTCGGATCGAAGATCACCAGGTCCGCGTCTTTTCCCACGGCGACCTCTCCCTTTTCCGTGAGGCCGAACATTTTCGCCGTATTCGTCGAGAGGACGGCGACCATCTGTTCCAGGCTGATGCGTCCCTTGGCCACCCCTTCGCTATGCATGAGCATCAGCATGGTCTCGATCCCCGGCGCGCCGTTGGGGATCTTCTTGTAGTCATCCTTGCCGAACATGTCCTTCTGGCCCTTGAAATCGAAGGGGCAGTGATCCGTGCCGATCGTTTGAATATCCCCGTATCTCAATCCCAGCCACAACTCGTCGCTGGAGTCCTTTGGGCGCAGGGGTGGAGACATCACATACTTGGCTCCCTGCCAGTTCGGCTCCTCATAGCGCTCCTCGTTCAGCGTGAGGTACTGGGGACAGGTCTCGGCATACATCTCCACGCCCCGATCGCGGGCCTTCTTGATCTTCCACATGCCCTCTTTCGAGGAAAGGTGAACGATGTAGATCCGGGAACCGGTGAACTCGACCATCTTGGCCGCCTTGTCCACCGCCTCCTCCTCGGCCAGAACGGCGTGGGCCTTGGCGTGATACATCGGAGACATGGTGCCGGCCTGCTCGAAGTTCTCGTTCAGGCGGCGTACGATGTCGAAGTTCTCCGCATGCACCTGGACCAGCCCGCCGTACTTCTTGGTCTCCTCCAGCAGACGGATCATGGTGTAATCGTCCACTCGAAAATCGTAGAACAGGAATATCTTGAAGCTCGGGGTTCCATACTCCTGAGCCGCCTTCTTGACCTCGTCGATTACCTCCGGGCGAGGATCCAGCACCGCCGGATGCAGGGAGTAGTCTACGGCAACCTTCCCGTCGGCGATACCGCGCTTTCGCTCCACGGCCTCGTGAAGGGACTCACCCTTGTTCTGGAGCACGAAGTCCACAACGGAGGTGGTCCCGCCGCAGGCCGCGGCAATGGTTCCGGTCTCGAAATCATCCTTCGAGGTCGTGCCCATGAAGGGCATGGCCAGGTGAGTGTGAGGATCGATCGCCCCGGGAAGCACGTACTTGCCCTTGGCCTCAACAACCTCATCGGCTTTGATCGACTGTTCGAGACCGCTGCCGATCGCCTTGATCTTTTCCCCATCCACGTAGACATCCGCGTGGCAGCTTCCCGAGGAAGTTACCACCAGACCGTTCTTTATCAATATGCTCATCCGTAGCTCCTCCTGTGACTAAGCAATCCTCGTTATCGCTTCAGATCCACCTCTTCGAAGGGCTGGTACTTCAGCTCCTTCTCCAGGCCCGGATCCATAATCGCCGTTTCTTTACGCTGCCAATCTTTGCTCATCTCCTTGAAGGTGATCAGACCGGGCACGGGGCAGACGAAGCTGCAGATCATACAGCTGAGACACTTGTCCTCGATCAGCTTGGGGCGCCTCTTCTCCGCGTCCCACTCCAGCGCCTGTCCGGCTGCGTCGTTGCATACGATGTAGCACTGGCCGCAGCCGACGCAAATTTCGTAGTTGTACTCCGCCCTACCCTGACGCTCCAGATCGAAGTGATCCGTCTCCTGCAGGTTGGGCAGAGCCTTGCCGATAAGATCCGATACCTTGTCGATCCCTTTGGAGGCCATGTAATCCCTTAAGCCCTCGGCCATATCCTCGACGATTCTGTAACCGTAGTGGATGATACCCGTGGTCACCTGTATGGTCGTGGCCCCCACCAGCAGATACTCCAACGCATCCACCCAGGTTTCGATGCCGCCGATTGCCGAAAGAGGAAGTCCCAGGTCCTTGCACTTGGCCATGTCGGCTATGAAGTGCAGGGCGATCGGTTTGATCGCCGGACCGGAGTAGCCGCTCTCCGCGCCGACGCCGAAGATGTTGGGCTTGGGCACCCAGTCATCCCGGCCGATCTCCGAGATACCACTGAAGGTGTTTACCGCAGAGATGGCATCGGCGCCCCCTTTCTTGGCATACAACGCAGGCTCGGTGATGTCTGTTATATTAGGCGTCATTTTGGCCATGACCGGGATCCCTACAACTTTTTTCACAGTTTCGGTGAATTTCTCCAGCAGGTGAAAAGCCCGACCCACCTTATGTCCCGAGCCTTCCACGGTCATATGGGGGCAGGAGAAGTTCAACTCCAGCATATCGGCACCGTTGTCCTCGGCCGCTTTGGCCAGGTAACCCCATTCCTCGTTAGAAAAACCCATGATGCTCACGATTACAGGATGATCAGGGTAGTTCTTTTTTAAATATAGGATGTCCACGAGGTTATCTTTGAGGGACCGATCCGTGATCTGCTCCACGTTCTGCAGACCCACCAGCTGCTTGGCCCCGAGGTGGAAGGGGTTCATGCGCGGAGAAGGATGTATGATCGGGATACGGTCGGCTCCAAGGGTCTTATAGACCACGCCCCCCCAGCCTGTTTCGAAGGCATTGGCTATCATCTCCGCGCTGTTGGACACTGGGGATGAGGAAAGCATGAAGGGATTTTTAAATTTGATCCCACAAAAATCAACGGACAGATCTATATTTTCCGCCATAGATGTCACTCCTATCAAGCAAAGTTTTTCGCGATGGCCCAAGCGGCGACCTTGCCGTCTTGAACCGCTTCTACGACTAGGGCCGGACCCCGCACGATATCACCTCCGGCGAAGATCATCTTTTCGGAAGCCCGCCCGGTTTCAGCATTTGCGACAATAAACCCTTTTTTATCGACCTTCGCAACGGGGGACCAATCGACCGTTTCGTCCGCTTTGTTTCCGATCGCCTCAACGACGAAATCGACCTCCAGAACCCACTCCGCGCCCTTGATTTCCACAGGCCTTCTTCTACCCGAGCTGTCCAGTTCCGCTAATTGAGTTCGGACCAGCCTGAGACCGCTTACCCGACCGTTGGAACCAGTCAGATAGTCAGTGGGTTGATTTAGTACGAGAAAGTGAACCCCTAGACGCAGAGCTTCCAACCGCTCATCTTCCTCGGCAGGCATTTGCGCAAACGAACGCCGGTAGACGAGGTAGACGTTCCGAGCTCCCAGCTTCGTGGCAGATTCAACACAATCCATAGCAACGGAACCACCGCCAATAACTGCAACTGTCTTTCCATCAATTTGCCTGCTGAGTTCCTCGAACCGCTCCTCCCGCAGGGCTACTAAAAATTCTGCGGATGTATATACACCTTTGATATCACCTGCATTGGGGACCAGCCTTTGTGTTCCCCATAATCCTGGAGATAGAAAGACGGCTTTGAATCCTTCCTCGAGCAGCCTTTCCGCACCTAGCCTACCCTCGATTTTCGTGTTGCACTGGAAACTCACTCCAAGATCATAAAGATCTTGAAGCTCATTCTTAAGGAACTTCTTATCGAATCGATATGCGGGAACCCCGAAGCGGATAATGCCTCCAGGCTCAGATCGCTCTGCAAATACAGTGACCTGGAAACCTTGCTTGGCTAGCTCAGCAGCACAGCTCAAGCCCGCCGGACCAGAGCCGATCACCGCAATTTTCTCTTTGCGGGGCTTTGGCTTTTTGAAAACCTTGAATCCTGTCTGCCAGGCGTATTCCACCAGGAATCTCTGTACCTTGCCTATCTCGATCGGTCTGCTGATTCCTGTCGCGCTACACTCTTTCTCGCATAATCTGGACGTCGGGCAAAGCACACCACAGGCTCCGCCGAGAATGTTGTTCTCCTTGATTGTTCGGATCGCTCCGGTGAAGTTCCGCAGACGCAGCTTGCGTATAAAGGTTGCCGGATCCGTCTCCGCAGGACAAGCTTTGGAACAGGGAGCATCGTAGCAGAGCAAACAGCGGTCTGCCTCAGCGATCGCCTGGGTTAAGCCAATGCCCTTCTTCATTTCCTGAAAATTATCAGCGTAGCTCACAGATACAACCTCCTAATGTAAGTACAAAATAACTTTTCCTATAACGTACGGATTAGCGGGTTTTTGTACAATATTCCTCTGGTTGGTCCCCAACAGATTGAACAACCACGATGAAAAACCCTACAAGCAGGAAGCCTGTCAGTTCAGCTGCGATTATACTTGCTACAGGGGCGAATTGTAAAGGCAGCTGACACTTTCGAGGGTTTCTTCCTGACCGCTTGATCCGTGGGGCGCAAACCGAAAATGTGCGCCGCGGCTGAGATGGTACTCGGAATGGCAAAGTCCCGGGCAGCATGATATAAAGAGTCAAGAGCAAAACCCATTGAAGGAGGAACCATAGAATGAAATTCGATCTGTTGATAAAGAATGCCAAGACCCGTTTTGCGAAGGAGAGTCTTCGCGATATCGGCATCAAGGACGGCCGGATCTCAATAATCGGGGGAAAATTGAAGGAAGAGGCAGAAGTGGTGATCGACGCTTCCGGAAAATTGGTAACCGAATCTTTCGTCAATGGCCACTTGCACCTCTGCAAGGTGTACACCCTGAACATGGTACCCCAGGAAGCCCTCACTTCCTACCAGGGGGAGGCCATGGGAAAAGCCATGAGCGCCATAGAGCTGGCCTCGAAGGTGAAGGAGCAATACGACGAGAAGTGGATCATCGAAAACGTGCGCAGAGCTGTCCGTCTGGCTGTGAAGTACGGTAACACCCACATCCGTGCCTTCGCTGACACAGACACCAAGGCCAAGCTTGAGGGAGTAAAAGCTCTCATCAAAGCGCGGGAGGAGTTTAAGCACGCCGTGGAGATCAAAGTGGTTGCTTTCCCCCAGGACGGGGTTGTTCGTGATCCCGGGGCAGAAGACTACATACGCGAAGCTTTGGAGATCGGCGCCGACGTGGTCGGAGGGATTCCCTGGATCGAGTACACCGATGAAGATGCGAAAAAGCACATCAAGTTGATGTTCGACCTGGCCAAGCAATACGATAAAGACGTCTCCATGCTCATCGATGACGCCGGAGATCCCGGTTTACGTACCCTGGAGATGCTGGCTGTAACAACCATAGCGCAAGGCTGGGAGGGAAGGGTCACGGCTCAACACGCACGGGCAATGCACCTGTACCCCGAGCCTTATTTCCGCAAGGTCCTTGCTCTACTCAAACGGGCCCGTATCGGAGTGGTCAGCGATCCCCATACCGGCCCCCTGCACGCCCGGGTACGAGACCTGTACGACGAAGGGGTCGCTGTTGCTTTGGGACAGGATGATATCTGGGACGCCTACTACCCTTACGGTCGCAACAATATGCTCGAGGTGGCCTTTCTTGCCTCCCACCTGCTGTGGATGACCACGTTTGCTGATATGGAGATCCTCTACGATTTGATCACCACCAACGCCGCTCGGGCTCTCTCTATCCCTGAGTTCGGAATAAAAGAAGGAAACAAAGCAAACCTGGTTATATTAAATGCTGAGAGCATCGCCGAGGCCTTGACCGACCACGATCCGCCCCTCCACGTGATTAAGGACGGTAAGGAGGTTACGCTCAGGGATTGAAGATCGAGCCGCCTCCCCGGCGCCCGAAAAATACGAACGACTATCCCCCCTTTTCCTCCCGGCGGTATGGCTTAAGCAGGCTGGCCGGAACAGTGGCCCGCCGGGACACGCCCACCAGCACAACGATGGTCATCAGGTAGGGGATCATCAGGAAGATGTGGAAGGGCACCTTGAAGCCCAACCCCTGCAGCCGCAGCTGCAACCCATCGAGGAACCCGAAGATTATGGCTCCCAACACCCCTTTGAGCGGGTCCCAGTTGCCGAAAATCACCATAGCGATGCTTACCCAGCCTCTGCCGCCCACGACTTCTATGAGGAACATGTTCTGATGGGCCAGGGTGAGGAAAGATCCGCCGATCCCCATCAACGCACCCCCGGCCACCAGGCACAGAGTGCGGGTCCGGTAAACGTTTACCCCGACAGTGTCTGCGGCAAATGGATTCTCGCCCACGGTGCGGATCTTCAAGCCCGCCTGTGTCTTATACAGCAGCAACGAGAGCACCGGTACCAGCAGCCAGGCCACATAGGTGAGGAGATACTGGTTGAACAGGCCGGGACCAATGAGGGGGATCTTCGACAACAGAGGTATGGCCACCTTGGGGAATGGATCCACCGTGGGCGGCACCAGGGGAGATCCGAAATGGAGGCGGTAGACGAACATGGCCAGTCCCGTGGAGAACAAAGTGATGCCCAGACCCGAAACGTGCTGGCTCAAGCCCAGGTAGACCGCCAGAAAGGCCATCAATAGTGCCAGAGCCATACCCACAAGGGCTGCGGCCAGGACTCCCAGCCACAGGAATCCGGAGGACAGGGTGACAAGAAACCCGGTCATGGCCCCCATAAGCATGATCCCTTCGATCCCGAGATTCAACACGCCGGCGCGCTCGCTGAGTATTTCGCCCAAGGTGGCAAACATGATGGGAGTTGCCATCCGCATGGTGGCCCCGATCAGCCCGGCGAAGAAGGACACGTTGAATATTTCCCGAATCAATTGCGCGAGCCTCCGGCCCTCATGCGCGGGCGAACGCGCAAGACCCTGATTCGATATTCCGTCAGGAGCAGAAAGACGAGCATCACCATCAAGGCCATACCCTGGATCACCTCGGCGATGTAGGTGGGTACCCCGGTCATCCGGCTCATGGTCTGGGCGCCCACGATGATCACGCTGAAGAACAGAGCCGAAAGGAGGACTCCCACAGGATGGAGATTGCCGAGCATGGCGATCACGATCCCGGAATAGCCGTACCCGGGGGAAATGTCCATGATCAGCCTGTACTGCAGAGCGCAGAGCTCTCCGACACCGGCCAGACCGGCAAGACCTCCGGAAAGAACGGCGGTCTGCAAGGTTACGACGGTCGTGTTGATCCCACCGAAGTGAGCCGAGCGGATATTGGCCCCGACTGCCTTAGACCGGTAACCGAACACTGTCTTGGTGTTGAGGAACCAAATGAGGAAAACCGCGGCCAGCCCCATGAGGAATCCTATGTGAAAGCGGGATCGAGGAAGGAGAAGGGGGTACTTGGCCGCCTGCAGTATCTCCGAAGACCGGGGCCAGCTCGAGCCGGGCTGCTGCAGGGGACCGAAGAGCAGGGCGCCCATGATATGGACCATCACGTAGTTTAACAGCAGCGTCGAAACAACATCGTCCACCTTGAGCTTGGTCTTGAACAGAGCCGGGATCGAGGCCCAGAACCCCCCGGCAAAAAAACCGGCGGCAATGACCATCGGCAGCAGTAAAAACGAAGGGATCCAGGTCCCGTAGATCCCGATCCAGGTTGCCACCAGGGCTCCGGCTAACAGCTGCCCCTCCGCCCCGATGTTCCAGAACTTGGCCCGGAAGGCCAAAGCAACGGCCAGCCCGGTGAAGATCAGCGGGCTGGCCTTCACAAAGGTCTCCAGAAGATTGAAGCGGGTGCCCAGGGCGCCGTAGAACAGGAAATAGTACGATTTCCACAAGGCTCCTCCGGCAGCCAGAATGGGAATGGCGGACAGGATCAAGGTTACCACGATTGCGGCTATCGGGATGACGATCCGGGCCCAGCCCGGCAGGGGCTCCCGTTTGACGATCATCAACCGGATCATTTATGCATCCCGGTCATCCAGAGGCCGATCTGCTCCCGGCCGGCCTCTTCTAACGGCACTTCTCCCATGATTCGCCCCTCGTACAGTACTATGATGCGGTCGCTGAGGGCAAAGATCTCGTCCAGGTCTTCGGAAATCATCAGCACGCCCGCCCTCCGCGCTTTTTCCTCCAGCAGCCTCCGATGGATGTACTCCATGGCACCCACATCCAGGCCCCGGGTGGGCTGAGCTGCGATCACCAGCTTCGGCCTGCCGTCCAGCTCCCGGGCCAGGATCACCTTCTGCAGATTACCCCCGGAAAGGCTCTTAACCGCTGCATCCCGGCTGGAGGTGAGGATGCGGTATCCTTCGATGAGCCGATCGCTGAACTGGTGTATCTGCCGGAAGTTCAGAATTCCCCTCGTCTGGAAAGCCTCGCTGCCATGACGCTCGAGAATCAGGTTCTCCTCTACCGAGAGATCCGTCATCAGCCCGGTTTCGATCCTGTCCTCCGGAATCCTGGCCAGGCCAAGCCGGATCGCCGAAAGGGGATCTCCCCACGGAAGAGGCTCCCCGCTGACTTTGAGGTTCCCCTCTAGCGGAACCCGCAGCCCGAAGAGCACCTCGGAGAGCTCCCGCTGGCCGTTTCCTGATACACCGGCCAGGCCCACGATCTCCCCCTCCCGCACCACCAGGTTCAAGCCTTTCAGCGCTTCCAGTCCCTTGTCGTGCAGGACGGTGAGATTCTCAATCTCGAGAACCGGCTCGCCGGGGGGGACCTTCTTCCTCTCGATCCTTTCCAGGAGGTCACGACCCACCATGAAGTTCACCAGCTCTCGAGTATTCGTCTGTTCTTTCTTACGCTCTGCCACCACCCTTCCGCCCCGTAGAACCACGATGCGGTCGGAGATGGCCATCACCTCCTTCAGTTTATGGGAAATGAACACTACCGAGCGATCTTCCCCCACAAGTATTCGCAGGGTCTGGAACAGCTCTTCGATTTCGGCGGGAGCCAGAACGGCGGTGGGCTCATCCATAATCAGGATGTCCACTCCCCGGTAAAGGGCTTTCAGGATCTCCACCTTTTGCTGCTCTCCCACCGAAAGGGTCCACACCCTGGCCTCCGGATCGACGTGTAATCCGAAACGCTTTTGGAGCTCGAGGAGCCTCTCCTTGGACGACTTCAGGTCGAGAAAAAAGCCCTTTCTCGATTCCGTGGCGATGATGACATTTTCCAGCACCGTCTGGGCGGGCACCAGGGTAAAGTGCTGGTGGATCATCCCGATCCCACGGGAAATGGCGTCCCGAGGCGAAGAGAGGTTGACCTCCTCGCCCTTGATGAAGATTTCTCCCGAATCGGCGGTGTAGTAGCCGAAGAGGATGTTCATCAGGGTGGTCTTGCCGGCTCCGTTCTCACCCAGCAGAGCGCAGATCTCTCCTCGATAGATTCGAAAATCGATCTGCTGGTTTGCGATTACATCGAGGAAACGCTTCTCGATGGAGCGCATTTCCGCTACTGGTCTTGGTACGTCGTCTGACAAAGATCTACCTCGGCTCTCCTGACGGCTCGAATACTCGAATAATAGAAAGAAAAGCGAAAAAGACCGGTAGATGCCAGCTCTACCGGTCTTGCCGTACTCGTGGCTCAGTCTGGAGTCGGTGGTTGCTCGACGATGGAAACCCGGAAGGTCCCGTCCAGGATCTTTTGCTCTAAACCTCGCACTTCATTGATCACTGCCGCAGGGAGCTTTGTCTCGAAGCCGTGGAACGGAGCAAGCCTAGATCCTCCCTTGGCCATCATGGACCATTCGCCGAGGTCCTGGGCCACCCAGGCGTCCTTCTGTACCATCTCGATGCAGTACTCGATCGTGGGCCACATATCCCAGACCGGCCCGCTGATCACCGTGTCGGGAGCCAGTTCATTCTGGTCAGACATGTTCCCGAAGGCAGGCACCCCCTTCTCCTTGCAGGCCTCGAACACACCGAAGCGCTCCGCGAAGACGAGGTCCGCACCGGCCTCGATCTGGGCCAGGGCGGCTTCTTTGGCTTTAGGCGGATCGAACCAGCCGCCGATGTAGGCGATCTTCACCCTCACATTGGAATTCACGCTCTCAGCCCCCAGGATGAAGGCATTGGTCAGCCGGTTAACCTCGCCGATCGGTATGGCCGCCACGATGCCGAGGATGTTACTCTTGGTGAGCCTGCCGGCGATCACACCGCAGAGGTAGGCCGGCTCGTGGATCCAGTTGTCGAAGACGCTGTAGTTCGGCGCCACCGGGCCGAACTCGGAACCGAAGGCGAAGGCGATCTGCGGGTAATCCTTGGCCACCCTCCGGGATGGTTCCTCTCCGGCCAGAAAGGCGTCGCCTACGATCAGGTTGAATCCTCGCTCAGCATACTCCCGGACTACTTTCTCGAAATCCGCTGCGGCAATCTTCTCCGCGAACTCGTACTCTATGCCCATCTCCTCCTTCGCCTTGAGGCAGGCCTGGTGGATCACGCCGTCCCAGGGCTCCTCAATGGCTGTCTGGAAGACGGCGGCAACCCGAAATGCCCCTTCTTCCTCTACACCCGCCTCCTTTTTACCGCCCCCGAACGTCAGGGCCGCGGACAAAAGAAGAATCAGAACCAACCACGCTCCTCTTCTCATAATGACCCTCCTTACTTGTTATTATCTGGTCAACACAAATTATAGGGTAAGAGTTGCTGACCGTCAAACAGAGGTTTTTCACCTTGATCTTATTTTCTTGACCTCAAGCATTACGCCCCATACTATTGTCGAGGGAGGAAACGTATGGAGCTTAAATATGTCGGAAAACCTTTACGACGGGTCGATGCGGAAGCCAAGGTGACGGGAACGGCGACTTATGTTGCCGATATCAGGCTGCCCCGCCTGCTGCACGCCAAGGTGCTGCGAGCCGGAACGCCTCATGCCAGGATCCGCTCGATCGATACCGGGGAAGCGGAAAAGATGCCCGGGGTGGTGAAGGTGGTAACCGGAAAGGACTGCAAAATCCTCTTCGGCACCTGCCTGTGGGATCAGCCCCCGATTGCGGTGGACAAGGTTCGGCATGCGGGGGAGGCCGTGGCGGTTGTGCTGGCCGAGACACCTCTGCAGGCCGAGACCGCCCTCAAGAAGATCGGGGTTGAGTATGACCCCCTGCCCTTTGTTCTGGATCCCATCGAAGCCGCCGGCACCAAAGCTCCTTTGATCCACGAAAAAAATGGGGAGTACGGTCGTGTTGAGTACGTGGTTCATCCGGTCAAAGGGACAAACATCTTCCACCACTATTCCTTGCGCAATGGGGACGCGGAGAAAGGCTTCCAGCAGGGCGATGTAGTTATCGAGGAACACTTCGAGTTCCCCTTGAGCAACCACTGCGCCATCGAGCCCCACGGCGCCATCTGCCGTTTCTCCTCCGATGGCAGCATCGAGATCTGGGCCAGCAACCAGGCTCCTTTCGTGCTGCGGGACGTGCTGGCGGACATGTTCGGGATTCCTGCCGCCAAGGTACGGGTTCACATACCCTACCTGGGCGGCGGCTTCGGGGGCAAATCCGACATCTGTATCGAACCTCTCACCGCCTACGCAGCCAGCCTGGTCCCAGGCTACGCAGTGAAGCTGGTGTTGTCCAGAAGGGAAGTCTTCACCAGCACCCTGGTCGGCCGGGGAGTGAAGGCCAGGATGAAGATCGGGGCCAGGGAGGACGGCACCTTCACCGCCCTGGAGGCGGAGATGTACTTCTCCGACGGGGCTTATGGCGACACCGGCTGGCCGGTGTGCACCGTGGCCGGCCACAACTGCACCGGACCGTACCATTTCCCCCACGTCAAGACCGATGTCTACGGTGTGTACACCAACTCCCCGCCCGTTGGCGCCTACCGGGGTTACGGTCATCCGGAAGGACAGTTCATGGTGGGTCGGCTGATCGATATTCTGGCCCGAAAGCTGGGCATGCCTGTTTGGGAGGTGATGCAGAAGAACTTCCTGAAAGAAGGAAAAGAGAACGCCCTCGGGCAGACCATTAGCAAGAGCAATGGGGATCTGGATCGCTGCCTCGAGGAGGTGAAGAAAGCGCTCTTCACCGGGAAGAAACCGAAGGAGAACAAGCGCTATCTGTACGGCCGGGGAATAGCGGCGATGATGAAATCCCCCAAGATGGCCACCAACTCCTCTTCTGGCTGCCTGCTGTCCATCAATGCCGACGGCAGCGTGTTCGTTGCCCTGGCGGGGATAGAAATGGGCCAGGGCTGCCAGACCGTATTCACCCAGATGGCCGCGGAGGCCCTTAAGGTGCCCATCGAGAAGGTGCGGATGTACCAGGACGTGGACACCCAGTTCAGTCCCTGGGACTGGCAAACCGTGGCCTCGATGCAGACCTACCGGGGCGGAAGGGCGATCGTTCAGGCCTGCGAACGGGCCATCCAGCAGCTCAAGGAGAACGCCGCCGAGGCTCTGGGCTGTGCGGTCGAGGATATCGAGTACGACGGCGAGTGCTACCGCCGAGGCGAACCCTCCAAGAGGCTGTCCA
>Ga0307420_1000856_pt1 | contig 13764 bp, 6 predicted proteins | sample SalMarWE160240MG_2_FD_202167 | JGI IMG/M metagenome (GOLD analysis project Ga0307420, IMG submission 202167) | Salt marsh sediment microbial communities from the Plum Island Ecosystem LTER, Massachusetts, United States - WE1602-40 | ecosystem: Environmental > Aquatic > Marine > Intertidal zone >... | reverse complement strand
AGCTATTTCCGGCGATAAGGTCAATCGTTCCACTGTGTTCGATTGGATATAAGTCAACCGTTTCCCAGGAATCAACAAGCTGTCTACCGTCCACCCATAGTCGCACACCATCATCGGTCTTGGGGTAGAATGTGTAGGTCTCAGTATATCCAGCCTCTACTTCGCCAGTCCATCTGATTGAGAAGTCATTATCGCCGACCGCCGGATCAGGCTCTTCGGGGTCCATCCAGCTAAAGTTGATTTGAGGATCTGTGCGGGTCAGAACAAAAGTTCCAAAATTCGTACCTCTGTAGTAATCTGCTCGCAGACCTCCACCGGCTTTTGCAGTCTTAAAGCTCCAAACTTCCCCTGTATATGTGGCGGAGCCATCGTACTCATCAACCCGCCAATAATAGGTCTTCTCAAATTCAAGAGTGCCGGGATTATAGTTTGTAGATACCTGTTGAACACCTTCGGTAGCATTGCTCACGGTATCAAAATCATCACCTAAATATATGGTGTGCAATTTCGCACCATGACCTGCTGTCCAACTAAGAACTACATCCCTATTCACAAATTTGCCGTCGTCAGCCGGATTGGGTTTATAGGCCGATTTGGGGGGAACCAAAAAACTCCATACGTCACCCGTGTTTGTCGTACCATCGGCACTAACCTCATCGATCCTCCAGTAATACGTTGTGCCCGGAACAAGACCATCAGGATAGGGATACGTGGGAAAACCCACGATAAAAAATGTTAAGTCCTGATTGACCCGGAACGTATCGCCGGTTCCAGCCTCCACATCGGCAAAACTTTCACCAAAGTACACATCGTGCGAGACAGCAGATGGTGCCGCCAGCCAGCCAAGAGTTGCCCATGTTTCCGTATGGATGCCCCCGTCAGCAGGTATGGGATTAGCTGCCTTGTTACTCGCTTCGAGTACAGCAACTGCCCATACACTCGGATCTTGCCAACCATTTCCATCCGTTGAATACCAGGAAACCTGCGATTCTCGTGTGTCACCACCATCGTCGTCGTCGTTAATCCATACATCGAAACCAATCAGTTGGCCGGGCGTTGCCGCCTCACCCATTATGCTCATCCACGGCAGCTTGGCTTCAATGAGGTAACCGTCGTCGGTCGTAACCACAGCGTATTCAACACCCACTAAGGTATCAGCTCCATGGTGGATTGCACTTGGTGTTTCCAATTCTTCGTCATTCCACCTAAATGTGTACTGGTGGGCATCCGGGTCTCCGCTCGCTGAAGTGTCTTTGCTGTTATCGCCATCGACGTAGATTTCGACACTGTCATCGAGCCATTTACTGTCGCCCCCACCCGAATCGTTAGTCAGAGCATCATCTTTCACCTCGACCAGCACATACAGACATTCCCAGTTCCAGAGAGCATGCCAGATACCAGAGCAATCTGCGGGCGAACTGGGGGCGGTGCCTACCTGGCTGTTTTCTATCTTATGTTCTGGCGAAAAAAACCATATCTCATCGACGATACCATCGAGCATCGGCATGGTCCCCGGGCTGGGGATGATCGCGTCCTGAGCCGGAACCACGCTAACCAAACTCAGCACAAAAACAAATGAAAATACAAAAATCAGTTTTCTAAACATAATACGCCTCCTTCAAATATAATGATTGATAAATAGTTTTAGCTGCACCACATTCAATCCATCCTTACGCAGGATGATTACTCGTGTTTTGTGACCACCTCCTTTCCTTAGAAAGCTAATCATTGATTGAAAGCAAAAAAAGCCACTATTTGGCACAAAGCTCCTGCCGGCAACTCTGTGCCTTCCTCAGTAAAATTTCAGCAAAACAACCTGAAATATAAAAAATCATTGCCGGTGCTCGAAAACCAGAATCAACAGATGTAAACCTACACAAAATGCGCCTCACTAAATTTATTTGTACCAAATTACCTACCTTCCCGTCAAGGAAAATCTCATGTTTTTTGCTTGATCATGACCGGGGAACCAGATTATGCAGGAATTTCCCATTTACACTTCACAAAAACACTCCTGCAAGCTCCAAATCTCATAATAACACCAATTTCTGAGACTGTAGCAGCAACACAGAGTTTTTTGGACGCATCTTGTGTCCAGGTGCCGATATTCCAACATGGAAACTTGAATCTATGCTGGAGGTTATCGAGATGCTTGGACCAGGAGAATATATAGCAGATAAAACACAAGGAATTACCCGTTTTGAGGATTTGCCGAGACCAAAACGTGTACGGCGCAGCCGCAACTATAAAAGGCGGCCATGGACGATTTGGCAGCACCCAAAAGCCATTATACGCACAGGGTGGTCTCAATGGCGATGCGGCTTGTTGTTGGAGATGGTTTTTGTCTCTGACGCAGAAAATCGTTTAGGCTGAATCCTTCGGCTGCTGTGAAATTATTTTGCTTTCTTTAATCCAGCAGTACAGAACCGGTACAACGAGCATAGTGAGTATCTCAATTGTCATCCCGCCAAAAGAAGGGATCGCCATCGGCACCATAATATCCGAGCCGCGTCCCGTGGAAGTCAGTACGGGAATCAACGCCAGGATCGTCGTTGCGGTCGTCATAAGGCAGGGCCGAATCCTGCGCATCCCCGCCTGGATTACCATCTGACGGGTCTCGTCGATGCTCGCAGGCGTCTTGCTCTGGAAGGATTGCTTCAGATACGTACACATCACAACACCATCGTCCGATGCGATCCCGAACAATGCCAGGAATCCCACCCAGATTGCTACGCTCAGATTGATAGGGTGCATCTGGAAAAGACCCCGCATATTGACGCCGAACACGTCAAAGTCGAGGAACCACGGCTGGGCATAAAACCAGATCATCAAAAAGCCGCCGCTCCAGGCCACGGCGATGCCGGAGAATATCAACAGGCTCGTCGATACTGAATGGAACTGGAAATACAGAATCAAAAAGATAATCAGAAGAGCCAGAGGGACAACGATTGTGAGCGTTTTCTGGGCGCGAATCTGGCTCTCGTACGTACCGGAGAAGGTGTAATTGACGCCCTCGGGAACAACAAACTCGCCGGCCGCGATTTTCTCCTGCAAATACCGCTGGCATTGTTCGACGACGTCCACCTCCGCATAGCCGGGCTTCTTGTCGAATACGACGTACCCGAGAAGAAATGTATCCTCGCTTTTGACTGCCTGCGGACCTCGCACGTAGCGAATCTCCGCCAGTTGAATCAGCGGTATCTGAGCTCCATCGGCTGCTGGAATCAAAATCTTGCCCAGGGTTTCAATACTGTCCCTCAGCTCCCGCATGTAGCGGACCCTCACCGGGTATCGCTCGCGACCCTCCACCGTGGTCGTCACGCGTCTGCCCCCTACGGCCACTTCAATCACATCCTGAACCTGGCCGATTGTCACCCCATACCTTGCTATCGCCCGGCGGTTGATATCGATCTCCAGGTACGGCTTGCCGACTATGCGGTCCGCGATGACGGTTGTGGGCTCGACGCCGGGGACGTCCTTGAGAAAGCGCTCGATATCCAGTCCGACCTGTTCGATTGTAGCCAGGTCGGGTCCTTTAACCTTGACGCCCATCGGGGCGCGCATGCCACTTTGCAGCATGACGATTCTCGCGGCAATCGGCTGGAGCTTCGGCGCCGAAGTCGTACCGGGAATCTGACCGGCCTTTACAATCTCGTCCCAGATATCATCCGGGCTCTTGATATGGTCCCGCCATTGTCTGAACGGCCTGCCTTTGGGGTCAGGAATTAGCTCGCCGTCCTCGTCGCGAACGAACCGACCATCCATTCGATCATACCGGAAGCGAACCGGACGCCCATCCTTGTCGATGATATATTCGGACTTATAATTTATAACCGTCTCGATCATGGATATGGGCGCCGGATCGAGCGGCGAGTCCACCCGGCCGATCTTTCCAACCGCCGATTCGATTTCGGGAATGGACGCGAATGCAGCATCCTGCTTCTGTAATACATCCAAGCTCTCTCCGATGGACGCGTGAGGCATCGTCGTGGGCATATACAGAAACGAGCCTTCGTCCAGAGGCGGCATAAATTCCTTGCCGAGCCCCGGAAATGCATGTGCCGCCTTCGACCATACAGAATTGGCCTGCAACCGCTGCGGCACGAAGAAAAAGACCCTTCCAAAGCCCAGCCAGATCACGCCGCCAAATATAACCAGCAGCACGGGGATCGACAGAAACAGAACTTTGTGCGCCAGACACCAGGTCAGGATGTGTCCGTAGAATTTCTGGAAGAGCCTGAAGAACACCAGCAGCCCGCCGATCATTAAAGCGACGAAGATAATGTTGCGCACAAATCCTCGGGCCGGCCCGAGCGGCAGCCAGTGGCCGGTAAGTATAACACCCACGACAATCACCGCAAGGATGTTGGCAAGCACAGGCAGCAAACTTTCGGCCTTCTTCGGTATTCTTTCTCTGATCAGATGATAAAGCCCGATAGCACCGATTAAAACTGCAATCCACCAGTTAATTCGTAAACCCGCTACGACAGCGGCGACAATCAGAATGGTCCCCAGGATGTATCGTTTCGCTCTTTTGAGGCTTACTTTCTTCGTAAAGAGAATATGGGCGGCCGGGGGAAGAATCGTCAGCGCCACGATAATCGAAGCGACAAGTGCGAAGGTTTTGGTAAAGGCCAGTGGTTTGAAAAGTTTGCCTTCGGGCCCGGTCATCGTGAAGACCGGCAGAAAACTCACTACCGTCGTGGCAACCGCAGTCAGTACTGCCCCGCCGATTTCGGTCGTCGCGGAAAAAACAACGTCCAGCGCATTATCATCAGGGCCTGCTTCATCGAGACGCTTGAGGATGTTCTCGCAGATTACAATGCCCATATCGACCATGGTGCCGATAGCAATCGCAATACCGGACAGCGCTACAACATTCGCATCGACCCTGCCTGCCTTCATCGCAACAAAGCACATCAGCACGGCCAGCGGAAGCAGACCACTGATGAGCGCCGAACTTCGAAGGTGCATGACAAGGACGATAACGACTATTATGGTAACTAATATTTCCTCGGTCAGCGCGGTGCGAAGCGTGCCCAAAGTTTCATAAATGAGCCCTGTTCGGTCGTAGAACGGCACAATTGTCACCTGTGAGATCGTCCCATCGTCCAGCATCTTATTCGGCAGGCCTGCGGATATCTCCTCAATCTTGTCTTTGACGTTCTTGATGGCTTCGAGCGGATTGTAGCCGTAGCGGACAACAGCCACGCCGCCCACGGCCTCTGCCCCGCCCTTGTCCAGCGCGCCTCGCCGCAATGCGGGACCATAAGAAACTTTGGCCAGGTCCTTAATATAGATCGGGACATTCTCGTTGACCTTAACAACAGTCATTTCGATGTCAGATGTGGCCTTATAAAAACCCAAGCCCCGAATCACATACTCGACCTTGTTAATCTCAATCGTACGAGCGCCAACGTCGATGTTCGATGCCTTGACGGCTTTGAATATGTCACCGAGAGCAACATTATGGGCCCGCATCGCATCAGGGTCTACATCGATCTGATACTCCCTGACAAAACCTCCCACCGAAGCGACCTCACTGACACCTTTGGCGCCGAGCAGGTGGTAGCGGACGTACCAGTCCTGTACGGTCCGCAGCTCATCGGGGTCCCACCCGCCAGCGGGATTGCCGTCCGGGTCCCTGCCTTCGAGTGTGTACCAGAATATCTGCCCCAGAGCGGTCGCATCAGGTCCCAGCGTAGGCTTGACTCCTTCGGGCACCGTTCCGGCCGGCAGGCTGTTGAGCTTCACCAGAACTCGGTCTTGAGACCAGTAGAAATCGACACCTTCGTCAAAGATTATGTATATGCTTGAAAAACCGAAAAAAGAATAGCTGCGGACCGTTTTAACGCCGGGAATGCCCAGCAGCGATACCGTCAGCGGATATGTAATCTGGTCCTCGACATCCTGCGGCGAGCGACCCATCCATTCGGTGAAAACTATCTGCTGGTTCTCGCCGATATCCGGAATGGCATCTACAGGCACCGGATCGCGAGGCATACCCCAGAAATCCCAGTCGAACGGAGCAACGTAAAGGCCTGCGCCCACAATAAGAACAACAAAGAGCCCCACTACCAGCTTGTTCTCAAGACAAAACCGGATCAGCCTGCTCAATGGACCTGTAGATTGCCCGTTGATGTTTGTCACTCGCTCGTCCATTGGTCCCTGCGTCTATTCTTATTGTTTGAACTGCGGCAGCTTGGCAACGAACTGCCCGGGAGCTGCTTCGAATCTCTCCCTGCAGCCGTCGCAGCAGAAATACACCTTCTTACCTTTGTACTCGGTGAAGAGCGCTTTATTAATGGCTGCACCCATGACCGGACAAGTAGTCTGCTCTGTCGCGGCAACAACTTCCTTTGCCGCATCTTTCGCCACAGCAGCATCGTCCTGCATTGTCATCGTCCCAGTCGATGTCTCAGCGGGTGCCGGCTCGGACTTCTTACAGCCATTCAACATAAGCAGCCCTGCAAAAAAAACCGCGATTATTAAACTTATCTTTCTGGTGTTCATGGTCATTCTCCTTAAAAACTGTTCATTACTGGTTCAACAAATGTGTTTATAATTTCCTTCATTTCGTTTCATCATTAATCCCTTCGTTCACTTCGATAATTTCATGCTCTGGGCCGTTTTCGGCGCTCATCATGCTGGGCTTGGCCTGGATTTGAAGTGCCGAATCAATTTTGAAGTTGCCCTTTTTCACGACAAGCTCGCCCTCGATCAGGCCTTCTTTTACCAGATAATACTCTCCGGCCCTTGGCCCAAGAGTCACTTGCCGACCTTCGAAGGTTGGCTTTTCTTTATCCGGCAGCCAAACATAAACCACGGCGCGGGTTCCGGTAATCAAAGGCGCCGAAGCCGGAATCACCAGCGGCGCTTCATTTGGCGTATCGACAACGTAGCCGAGCGATTCGGTAGTCACCAGGTCCATGCCGCAGATATCGCAGCTTGCCGCTTCGGTCTTAACCACCGCCGGGTGCATCGGGCAAATCCACTTGCCCGCCATATCCGGGTCCATAATCCGCCCGCCCACAGCAACACCCGAGCGAACGGACGCTCTAACGAACATCCCGGGCTTGAGCCTGCCGGCGGCGTTATCCACATTCACCCGCAGCTTAACGGTTCTTGTCTTTTCGTTGAGCACCGGGTCGATAAAACTGATCCGGCCTTTGAAAACTTCTCCCGGATAAGCCTCGGCGGCAAACTCTACATCCTGACCGTACCGAATCCAGGGCAAATCCGATTCGTAAGCATCCAGCTTCACCCACAAGTGCGAAAGGTCCGCCACTTTATATATTGGTGTCCCCGTGTTAACGTAGAGACCTTCGGCAGTGTTCTTATGGATGACGACGCCGCCCATCGGCGAGTAAATCGTGATGTGGGTGACGGGTTTGCCCGAGCTTTCGATTTTGTCGATTTGCTCATCGTTCAGACCAAGCAGCCGCAGTTTTTCCCTGGCCGCCTCCAGCGTTGCCAGCGTGGTTCGTGTCACCAGCTCGGAAGTTGAGGTCCTGACATTAACGGCAGCTTTAAGAGCCTGTAGCAATTCAGCCTGGGCGCTGATCAGCTCGGGACTGTAAAGATCGACCATATGATCGCCCTTGCTGACCGTAATGCCGGTAAAGTCAACGTAAAGGCGGTCGATTCTACCCGGCACCCAGGCCGTGATATTTTTTACGCGTGTCTCATCGTAATCGACCTTGCCCACCATCCGGATTTGGGCCTCGACAAATTTCCGCTCGACCGGCGTAGTCTCGACCCCCATCAGCTTGATAGCCGCTTGAGAGAAGGAAATCTGCCGCTCGCCGATGTCACCACTCTCGGAAGCGACAGGAATCAGATCCATAAAACATATGGGGCATTTACCTTGTTTGGGCTGTTGAATCTGGGGGTGCATCGAGCAGGTCCACCATTTTGGCGCTTCGCTCTGGCTCACTTCAGAGGCGTGGTCATGCCCGGTGTCCGCCGGAGCCGAAACTCTAAAACCCCTTACCGCGTATCCAACAACGAAAGCCACTATAATAATCAGTATTACCTTAAGTCCGGCCCGGCCGAACCTTGCTTTTGGAATTGAGTTTCTCATGCTAACTACCTTCAAACGCTTCGAATTCATATATTTTTAGTAGGATTTATGTTCGGCGTTTTAATCTTGTCAAGGAAAATCGGTTTTCTCAGGAGCCTAACACTCCTTTATCAAGAACCTCGCCGGTTATATTCCGCTACAATTCAGCTCCCACGAGCATTTCCAGCCTGGCCAGTTCCTGTTGATTATCGGTCATGGCCCTTTCATAATACAACTGAAACTCAAGCAGTTTCTGCTGAGCGTTAATCAGGCTGAGAAAATCGATAGCGCCGGCTTTATACGCAGTCTCCGATGCTACCAACAGTTCTTCGCTCTTCGGTATCAGGACATCTCCATAGAGCTTTCGCTTCCTGTCACTGTCCTCGAAATCATACAGCGAGCGCTCGGCACGAGCTATTATTGTGTTTTCCGCCTCTTTTTTCTGATGCGATGCTTTCCGGACATTCGCTTTAGCCTGCAATTCCGCGGCCTTATAACCTTCTCGCCAGATGGGCAGATTCATCGTAAACATCAGGATGATCGGATCTTTTCCGCTGTCACTCATGCCCGGGTTCAGGGCGCTTCCGGTATCGGTCCAGCCGACGCCCACACCCACATCCGGCCAGAATTTCTTCTTTGCCAGATCGACTCTGTTCTTTGCCGCCTGAAGCTCGAAGTCCAAAGCCTCAAGCTCGGGATTTCTCGCCCGAAGCAACTGGATCATCTTGTCACGGGTTACTTCTGCCGTGCGGAGTTCCGCTTTGCGAGGCCACGGCAGCATTTCCAGACTTTGCCTGTTCAGCACAGCGTTGAGCCTGGCGACGATCGGCGTGCGCAGTTCCTCAAGTGTCTTCAACCGGTCTTCGAGCCTGGCCAGTTCTATCTGTGCGCGGATCACATCAGGGTGGCCGGTCGCCGCTGTTATGTATTTTGTTCGCGCTATCTCTTCAAAGTGCTGTATCAGTTCGAGATTTTCCTTCGCTATCTCAATCGCCCTCGCCAAGTAGGTGTATTCGTAAAACGCATCCTTGACCTCGGAAAAGAGCTTTAGTTTTGTTGCTTCATATCGTTTCCGGGCAGCTTTGGCAGCGGCAGCGACGGCATCCGTCCGCGCCTCAATCTCGCCAAACCATGGAAAAGTCTGCATGATTTCCAGCTTGTTCCTCTGCGGGCCAATCCTCGTTTCGACCTCCTCGATGAAATACCCATAGGTGAATTTCGGGTCCGGAAGCGACCTGGCCTGGGGGACCTGCTCGACGGCAATCTTCCACTGCTCGAACGCGACCTGAAGACCGGCATTATGCATCGCTGCAAATGAGAGGTAATCTCCAAGCTCAACCGGGGCATTGGCATCGCCGGAACCCTCGGAGGCACCCGCACCGTATGCAGGTACAAGGGCAATTACCATCATAATGAAGACTATTTGTGGTTTCATACTTAGTCCTCCCGATTATCCTCGGCGCGTCCGATTTATAAGCTTGAGAATTTCATCCAGTTTCTGCTGCTTTTGGTTTTCAGAATTTCCCATTACAGCCGTAGTTACGCAGTGCCTAAAGTGTTTTTGCAAAATCTTTTCTTCCACGCTGGCAAGGGCGCCTTTGGCTGCATTAATCTGGTTCAAAATATCAACACAATACTCACGATCTTCAATCATCTTTTGTACGCCGCGGACTTGCCCTTCAATTCGCCTTAATGCGACTATATTATCCTGATGGTCTGGATTCTGTTCCATTTCTACATGCCTTTTTAACTTCAGGTGTTTTATACCCCCCGGGGGTATGTTGTGTTCGAGTAATTCCGACTATTTCACTATGATATTTGTCCAAAAAATGAATAAGGAAACTTGGTAACCGTTATAAAGGGGGGATCAAGCTGAATTTTTCATGTAACAGCCTCATCGCTGCCGACGAATAATACCACACAAATACATATTCCTCGTTGCCAGCCAAATCTCTGCTTACGGCTGTGGTTCCTCAGCCGGTCGATGCAGACCAATATCATCGAAGTACATTTTACCAAGACCGCCCGGCGGATTGGCCTTATCACCAATACCGATAGTAATCGTATTGACATTAGTCAGGTCGATGCCCTTGTCTGTAAAAGCCTGCAAGGGGATATCCCACTGCGTCCAGGCGTGTATCTGGGTTGCAGTCGAATCGTCATGCGTCACAACCGCAGGTGTGCCTGTGATATTTGCAATAGCAACATATATCGGAGCGGCATCGTTAGCAAAATCACCGTGGAACCAAATGGTCAGCGTATTGACATCCGAGGCAGTCCAGTCACGCGGAGAATCCAGAGTCAGGGCCGCCTCAGCGTATTTACCGGTAATGTCATAGACATACGGCATTGATTGCCTGCCGCCATGAACTATAGTCCGCTCGGTATACGGAAGAGGGGGATCATTGCCGACAAGAGCACCGTTTATGGCGGGAGTGAAATAACCGTCAATCCAATATGCAAATATCGTATTGCTGCCCGGATTAGGCGGATCGATATCATTGTAGGACTCTATGTCGTCCACAACAAGATAATCAGCCGTAGTGAATGCCCAGACGCCGCCTTTCCACGGACTGTTCGGATTAAGATTATTAACCTCATCGATACGCCAGTAGTAATTCGTGCCTCCCATGAGGGATCCGGGATCATATTGCACATCGTCAAGGTTTTTAATGCCTTTATACTCCGGTGAAGCGGTTGTTGCGTTACTCACGGCAACTTTGTCCGTTCCGAAATAGACCTGATGCGAGCCGGCGTCATCTCCCGCAACCCACCTGAGCATTGTTGTCTGCTTAACATTCTCGGCACCTTTGTATGGATTCGGACTTCCGACGGCGCCCGGAGTCGAAAAGCTCCATATCTCGCCCTTTAATGTCTCGAATCCATGGAATTCATCAATCCGCCAGTAGTACGTTTTGCCTGATTCAAGAGTGCCTGGTGTATATGTTAAAGCTCCCTGTGGAATCCCAACGACGGCATCGTTTACGACGTTATAATCGTCGCCGAAATAAACGTGGTGCAATATTGCACCATATCCGGCCTGCCATTTAAGAACTATATTCGGGTCTACAGTTTCCTGGCCATCGGCGGGAATCGGGTTGTAAGCGGATCTCGGGGTAATCATAAAGCTCCAGACGGGACCACTGTGCGTCGTGGTTCCATCAGCTTCGATATCTTCGATTCTCCAGTAGTAGGTTGTACCCTTGACAACACCGTCCGGATAAGGATATCCGGGGAATCCGATAGCATAATCAGCATTGGTTTGGTTAACCCTGAACGTATCACCCATGCCGGCCTGAACCTCATCGCTATCCTCACCAATATAGATATTATGTGAGGCCGCATAATCTCCCGGCTCCCAGCTAAGGGGAACCCAAGTATCTTTTATTATAGCCCCATCAGCAGGATCAGGATTACGTGGGAACGGCCTTTCCACAGACAAATACTGGCTTGGAATGGCTTCCCGGGCTATAGACGGTGATTCCCAGGATAGCTCACACTGGGCGCCGCCACCGTTCTCATAATACTCCAGGATAATCTCATATTGACGCCCAGCCGCCAGGGAAATGTCACCGCTGTCCTCGGTACTGCCATGGTCTGTCCAGTTGTTAATAATCTGTACGTTATTTACCCACAACCGAATTCCGTCGTCCGTCAGCGTGTAGAAAGTGTAGGTCGCGGAAGTCGGCACTTCAATCATACCCGTCCACCGTGCTGTGAAACCGTCTACATTTACCGACGGATCCGGCGAGCCCGGATCACCCCAGTTAAAATCGATCGTAGGATCTATACGCTTCAAAACTAATTCTCGCCAGGGATTACCTGCAGAGCCGTGATAATACTCGCCCAGCAAGCCTTCCGTTCCATTCGTTACACTGACCAGGCCCAGAAGAAAAACAAAGGAAGTAAAATAAATCAAATTTCTATACATAATGATCCTCCTTTTGAAAAGGATAAGATACCGATGCTTTGGCTATATATCATAACGGCTATAGCAATTAACTCAGAGCGGGGCTTATACCGAATCTTCTCAGTATAAGCCCCAAACTCCAAGCATATCTACCACATCAACCGCACAATTTTAATTAGCGGCCGAATCTCAGCCTACTCTGCAACGGGAGGATGAACACCTATGTCATCAAAGTAAATTGTACCTGTACCACCGAATTGCGCATTGGTTTTATCGCCGATACCGATTGCAATCGAATTTACATTGGTAACATCAACGCCCTTGTCTACAAATGCCTGCAGGGGGATGTCCCATTCGGTCCAGTCGGTCGCCTGTGCTGCGGCGGGATCTGTGTTCGCCACCGCAATCCCATTGAGTGTAACATACAGCGTATCGGCAGCATTCTCAGCAATACCCATGAACCAAATCTTCAGTGTGGTGCAGCCGTTCTGTGTCAAATCCTTGCCACCCAACGTCAATTCCACCTCTGAAAACTTAGCAATGGTATTGTTATAATAGACCGGCATTGACTTGCCGCCTCCGTGGACGATGGTCTCTTCCATATAAGAGGCAGTACCTTCATCGCCTACGGCTGAGCCCGTTCCGTTGCCTGCGTAAGCCGGTTCATCACCATGTGCACCATAGCCAAGGCCGTCCTTCCAGAACCACCATATCTCTTTGTTGCCAATATCGTAGTCCTCGAAGTCATCGATAACGATGAAGTTGGCGGAAGTGAAGCTCCAGACTGCACCTTCCCATGGACTGGCGGCATCGAGGTCGTTGACCTCATCGACACGCCAGAAGTAATCCGTATTCCATTCGAGTAATCCGGGATCATAGCTCTCATCGCCAAGTTCTTTAGAGCCTTTGTACTCCGGCGAGGCTATATCGGCGTTTTTCACAGCCTCTTCATCAGTGCCAAAATAGACCTGGTGTGAGGTGGCTTTGTCGCCCGGAACCCATGTAAGAACCTGTGTGTGCTTTACATCCACTCCATTAATATTCGGATTCGGGCGTTGGGCCCTAAGTGGTGGCTGCAGCGGGCCGGCGGGAATGATCTCCTCGGCCATCGACGTCGACGACCAGTACAACCGCTGCGTGGCGTTAGCGCGGTCAAAGTCCACGAATTCCAGACGCAGCGAATGGACTCCACTTTTCATGTCCCTCGGTATCGAGGCATACTTAGTCTCAACCCAGGAGACCCACATGTCAATGACCAGTTCGCCGTCAATCCACAGTCGCGTGCCGCCCTCGCTGCTGACGCTGAAGGTATATGTATCGTCGACGAGAATATTAAGGTCTGCTGTCCACCGTACCGACCAGTCATCATCCCGCAACGGCAGACCGGGGCTCTCGCTAATCCAACTGAAATCGACGGAAGGATCTATACGCGTATAAGCTGGCGTGCCGGCTAAAGTTTCATTGGCAAAATACTCGCCCTTGATGCCGCCGCCACCATCGGTGGTCGTGAAGCTCCAGACATCGCCTATATATGTCTGACGGCCATCGGCCTCATCAACCCGCCAGTAGTAGGTCTTGTTTAACTCAAGGGGATCAAGCATATAGCTTGTAGCTATCTGGGACGTACCGCCGGTGGCACTATTGACATCGTCAAAATTGTCGCCGAAGTATACGGTGTGTAATTTAGCACCCCAACCCGGGCTCCAGCTAAGGTCCGCATCCAGGCCTATATACTGACCGCCGTCAGGCGGATTGGGTTTCCAGGAAGTCCTTGGGGGAACAGTAAATCTCC
>Ga0307420_1000848_pt1 | contig 13805 bp, 18 predicted proteins | sample SalMarWE160240MG_2_FD_202167 | JGI IMG/M metagenome (GOLD analysis project Ga0307420, IMG submission 202167) | Salt marsh sediment microbial communities from the Plum Island Ecosystem LTER, Massachusetts, United States - WE1602-40 | ecosystem: Environmental > Aquatic > Marine > Intertidal zone >... | reverse complement strand
ACCATCAAGAAGACCTAGTCTTCCATTGACAGCTAGCCGTAGAGTAGTGTAAGATTAGCTCATCAACTCACCCGGGACCCCGGGCGAGTTCTGATTTTAAGAGAGGTGTGGAAAATGCCGTATTATCTCATGTTATCCAAGCTGACCGATGCCGGAAGAAAGACCATCATGAAGAACCCCGCCAGGATATGGGAAGTGAACCAGGAAGTTGAGGGGATGGGGGCGAAGATAATATCCCAATACGCCCTGCTGGGCGAGTGGGATTTTGTTAATATCCTGGAGGCCCCCAACAATACCGTCATCGCCAGGGTGGCCGCCTCGCTGGGGGCGCGGGGCACCATACAGCCGCTGACGATGTCCGCCATTACCATCAAAGACCTGGTCAAAGAGATACAGATGGCCAAGGCCCTGGAAAAATAGCTGCCGCCGCCGGCAAAAGCTCCACCAATCACGGGCTCCGGTTTGACGCCGGAGCCCGGTTCTATTTATAGTAGAGGCGGGGAAGCCGATGCAATGCCAGCGCTGCCAGCGTAACATTAGCGACGAAGACAGCTTCGAGCACCTGGGACAGGTACTCTGCGAAGACTGCTACCTGGACGCGCGCAGCCCCAACCGCACCTGCGACCCCTGGGCCGTCTACGCCGCCAGCCGCGCCCGCCAGGCCAGCGGCGACAGCGCCGCCGAGGGGCTTACCTCTCTCCAGCAGGCTATCTACGCCTTCGTCAAGAACCGCGGCCAGGCCACCGGGGAGGAGATAATGACCAAGTTCTGCCTGTCGCCGCGCGATATGCAAAACCAGTTCGCCACGCTGCGGCACTGCGAGCTGCTCAAGGGGCGCAAGGAGGGCGGCACGGTCTACATCGTCCCCTTCCAGGACTAGAAAACCGGCGCGGAGGGTTATGAGAGTCGGCTGGCTGGAAATCGTCCTCATCGTCATCGTCGTCATCGCCGTCACGGTGATAGCCCGCATCGTCGGCGCCGGCCGCCGCGAGCCGGATACCACGAAGGCGAAAGGCCACCCCAATAACTCCCTGAAGCGTACCGGCGTCTTTCTGATTATCGCCGGTATCGCCGGGCTGATTGTGGCCGCCAGCGCCTTCCGCCTGGTTCTCCAGAGCTACCTCTGGGCGCTCATCGTCATCGCGGCGGGGATGATTACGCTCTTCATCGCCCGCCGGAGGAGGTGAGCCGCCGTGCCCGCACCGCTGAAACCCCTCAAGTGGTACCGCGAGCTTAAAAAGGCGGCGGGCCGCGCCGCGGCCGGGGCCTTCCTCGTCGAGGGGGAGAAGGCCGCCGCCCAGATAGCCGCCGCCCGCCCCGACGCCATCCTAGAGATAATCGCCGTGGACGAGCCGCCGCCGCAGCTGCGCCGTTACCCAGCGCGCCAGCTCAATAAAAGCCAGTTCGACGCCATCGCCGGCACCCGCACCCCGCAGGGTCTGGCCGCCCTGGTCAGACTCCCGGCGGAGACTTACGACCCCACCCTCCCCGAGGACAACGGCGGGAAAATCCTGCTACTGGAGGGCATCCAGGACCCCGGCAACGCCGGCACGCTCATCCGCACCGCGGCTGCCTTCGGCTTCTCCGGAGCAATTCTCAGCCAGAGCTGCGCCGACCCCTTCGCCCCCAAGTGTGTCCAGGCCACCGCCGGGGCGGTGCTCTCCGTTTGGCTGCGGCGCACGGAGGCGTATCTTGAGCTGGCCGGAGAGTTAAAGCAACAAGGCCACACCCTGATAGCCGCCGAGCTTGACGGCAAAGACGGGCCGGAGGTCTTGAGGGGCAAGGAGAAAATCGTGCTGGCGCTGGGCAGCGAGGGCGCCGGGCTTTCGCAGAAGATTATATCCCTGGCCGACTACCGCATCGGCCTGCCCGTGGCGCGGGAAAAAGCGGAATCGCTCAACGTGGCCGCCTGCGGGGCGATTTTGATGTACCTGGCCTCCGGTTAGCTGAGCCGGCTTTTTACGGCTTGGCGCCATCCTGCCCCGGCACGGCGGCGCTGAGGTTATTGATAAATTCGGTGAAGGCCTCGGCGTCGTAGCGCTCGATGTTGCCCTCGTCGCAGAGCTTGGCCAGGGCCGGGTCGATGGGCAGCCGCCCCAGCAGGGGCGCCCCGGCGTCGCGCGCCATTTCGTCGCCGCGGCTGGGGCCGAAGAGCTCGATATTCTTATCTATCTCCGGCACGTAGAGGTAGCTCATGTTCTCCACCACGCCGATTATCTTTTTATCCATCTGCCGCGCCATGTTGACCGCCTTACGGACGACCATGGCCGTTAAATCCTGCGGGGTGAAGACGGCAATCATCCCCGAGATGGGCAGGTTCTGCATGACGGTAAGGGGGGCGTCGGCGGTGCCCGGCGGCAGGTCGACGATGAGATAGTCCAGCTTGCCCCAGAGCACCTCCTCCCAGAACTGGGTAATGGCCCGGGCGATGAGCGGCCCGCGCCAGATAACGGCGTCGTCCTCGCTGGGCAGCAGCAGGTTGATGGACATGATCTCGATGCCCGAGCGCGACGGGACGGGGATAATGCCGGTCTCGCCGCCGGTGGGGTGGGAGGTAATACCGAACATGCGCGGGATGGAAGGGCCGGTGATATCGGCATCGAGGATGCCCACCTCATAGCCCTGCCGCCGCAGGGCCACCGCCGTGAGGCTGGCGACGAGGGACTTGCCCACGCCTCCTTTACCGCTCATCACGGCGATGACGTTACCTATCTCGTTCAGCTCCTTGGGCTTGGCTTCCACGAAGCTGACGTTGACTTCCTTCAGGCCGGGAACGGCCCCGGCGACCTTCTCGATTCGCTTCTTGAGCCAATCCTGGGTCTCCGGCAGCAGCGCCGCGGAGGCCAGGGTGATATCTGCCTTATCGCCGGATACGGCCACCTCCCGCAGCAGGTTCATCTTGTCCAGGCTGCGCGACGCCCCGGGGACGAAGACCGTCTCCAGGCTTGCCAGCAGTTCTTCTCGTGTGGGCATGACATCTCCTCCAAAATGACTTCGTTGGTGTGTCAACCGGCGCCGGCCGGGCGGCTATCCGCCCGTTTCATCCTCGCCGATTACCAGCTCGTATCGCGGCTGGTCTTTGATAAAATCTACCTTCACCGAGACATGTTTCCCCTCGGCCAGCAGTCGCTCCGACTCGTCACGCAGGAGCTTCGACTCCGGTGATTTCAGGAAGGACACCAGGGCCTCGAACTTGTGCCGGGCGCTCTCGTCGTCGCCCTCCTCACTCAGCAGCAGCATCAGGCAGCTGTTGAGCTCTTGCTCCGCCAGGCACTTGAGACACTTGCCGGGGATTTCCTTGGTTGAATACTTGGGTTCAAGCTCGAATGATTCCATTTGCCTCTCTCGTTCAGTTCATCATGACGCAGACGCCGTGGACGACCTTGAGGTTGTTCTCCCGGCAGTAGGCGACGGCGGCCTCGCTCTCCGAGCCGGGCTGCAGCCAGATGCGCTCCAGGCCCAGTTCGCGGCAGTCCTTCAAAATGGCCTCGGTGGCCGGGGGCGGCACCACGAAGTCGACCACGTCCACCTTCACCGGCACGTCCCGGATGGTGGCGTAGCACTTCTCGCCGTCGACCTCCTCGAGGCGCGGGTTGACCGGATAGACCTCGTAGCCGCGTTTCTTGAGGTCTTTCAAAATCTGGTGGCCGTATTTCTCCGGGTTATCCGTGGCCCCGATGACGGCAAACCGCTTCTGGACCATAAATTCTTTAATCAGCTCCTGCATAATATCCCTCCCGCATGCGTCAGCATAGGGCCGGGCACGGTTGTACTTACCGGCCGGCGCTATTCCTCCGGTTTGTCTTGTGCCGACTATCCCCGGACCATCTTGGCGCCGCACTGGGGGCAGGTCATATCGTAGCAGGGCACGCCCCGCTGGTGGGGCACCTTGGCACCGCAGCCTGGGCAGAGACAGTTGCCCTCCGGCCCGGCGCCGGGTCGGTTGCCCCCCAGGCGGCCGCCGCGGCGGTCGCCGCCGGAAGGAGGCCCGGTTCCATCGCCTCTCGGCATATCTTCGCCTCCCCTGTATAGATTCGGTATATATCTTTACCGTTTCGCGGTTGATGTCTCAGTGCGCCCGGAAACAGACCCTCTCCATCTCCAGCAGCTCGGCCACGCCGGCCCCGGTCACCCCGAAGATGACCAGCCGCTTGCCCCCGGCGGCGGCCCCCTCCCGGATGGCGTCGAAGGTATTGTTGACCAGGGCGCTAGAGGTGACCAGCAGCCGGTCGCCCCAGGCGATCAGCTCGTCGGTCTGCGTGCGGCCGTCCCAGATTTCGGCGCCGTATTTCTGTGAGCCGATGTTATCGGTATTGAGGTCGGTACAGCGTACGTTGGCGGCCCCGAAGGTCTCCACCAGGTTTTCCAGTATCGCCGGCTGCAGCCCGATGAGGCCGATGCTGGCCGCCCCGGAGCTGTTTTTCATATAGCGGGCAATCTCGGCGGCGCACTCCTCCGGCTCCTCGTTGCGGCAGTGCCGCGTGCCCATCGCCAGACCCAGATGCGCCATCACGGCGTTGAGGCTGGCGATGAAGACCGCCCGGTTCTCGTTGGTGGTGAAATCCAGGCCGAGGACGGCGTTGAGCGAGCCGGAAAAGTCGTTGGGGCGGTCGGTAAAGGCCTGCCCGGCGCAGCCCCGGAACTGCGCCTCGACCAGCACCTCGCGGCCTTCCAGCAGGGGGTAGTCGCGGCGGCGGGGTTCGCCGATGGCCTGCTGGGAGGTGAGTGTACCGACGGTCACCCGAATCGCCTCTTCACCGAGGCTGTGGGCGGCGGCGATTTCGGCCAGTTTTTCCCTGGCTTCTTCCAGTACTGGATTCAAATTAATTTCGCTCCTTAGTCATGGTGAGCAGCCTCAGGCCCCTGAGCTGCCGGAAGGTCGCCCCCTGGGAGACGCCGCGGAGGACGGCCCCGGGGTCGGTCACCAGCGTACCGGCCACGGCGCTGACGCCGTAGTCGAAGAGGACGGGCGAAAGCGGCGCCGTCCCCCCCAGGATGACCACGAAGGCATCGCGGCGGCAGAGGCCGAGCAGTGCTTCGATGGTATGATTGGTCAAGGCGGTGCCGGTGATGCCGACGACATCCGCCGGCGGGATGAGTCCCGCCGCCTCGCCCGCCTCCCGGTCGCCCGCCTGCGGGTTTTTCTCGATGACCCAGAGCTCCCCGGCGGCGGCCCGGAGGCGCGGCACGAAGGGGAAATGCCCCACCAGGGCCACTTTCCTGCCCGCCCCCCTCTCAATGAGGAGGTCGGCGGCGTTAAGCTCGGCGCAGCGCCCCTCGTCTACCTCGATGAGGGAGTTGATAGCCGCCATGCCGATGGCCGCCTCGAAAGGCCGGGACGATAGCGCCAGGCGCGCCAGGGCGGCGGCATCCCGCGCCAGCAGCTCCCCGGCTTCGGGGACGGGGGCCTTATCGTGGTGGGGGCCGCCCTCATGGGGCGTCGAGGCCAGCCCGCCGCGGCGCGTCAGCACCGCCGTCTGGAATGGCCCCTGGCGGATATCCTCTACCGGCGCCGCAGCGTCCAGCGTCGCCAGGATGGCTTCGATTATTTTCACGCGCCCCTCCCCGGCGGCACCGGCCGGATATCGGGCGTGCGGCAGGTCGGGCAGGTCTGCGGCGGGGGGCTGGCCGGTGTCTCCAGCTCCCATTCGTGCCCGCCCCGGCAGCGAAAACGCCGGTGGGCAACCTCGAAGGAGCCGCCTTCAATCCTCACGGCCTTGCCGTTGAGCAGGGCATCGGCGATTTTCCTCCGGGCCGAGGCCAGCACCCGCTGGAAGGTCGGCCGCGATACATTCATCTGTTCGGCGGCCGGGACCTGTTCCAGTCCGGCGAGGTCCTTGAGGCGCAGGGCCTCCATCTCCTCCACCGAGAGGAGCACCTCTTCCAGGCCGCGCATCGGCAGGCCCGCCGGTTTAAAAAAAGTGACCGCCGGCAGATAGGCAACCCGGCGGTTCTTGGGCGGTCTGGTCACTTATCCCCTCCCCTATATTGAGCATATGCTCATTAATTATGATAACATACCGCCTCAGGCACGTCAACGACTCCGGCGCCGGCCGCCGCCTAACCGAAGGCCTCCTTGACCAGCGATATGAACCGCTTGATATGGGGGTTCAGGTAGGTATCGGCCCGCATGACGACCTCCGCCGCCACGTACAGCTCTTCCTCCAGGGCCACCGTCTTCAGGCGCTTGCGGGCGATTTGCGGGTCGATATCCCCGGCGATGGTGAAGCTGATGCCCTTGCCGTCCTCGACCAGGGTCTTGCACCAGTCGACGTTATCCACCTCGGCGGCCAGCTGCCGGGGCTCCAGCCCCTCGCCGCGGAGCTTCTCGAAGACTATCTGGCGTATCACCGAGCTCTCCGGGCCGGATATCAGGGGATAGGCGGCCAGCTCCCGCCAGGATATGGGCTCTTTCTCGATAACCTGGTTATAGGCGGCGAAGCAGATAATGCGCTGTGGCTCGGAGACCAGCGTGCGACTCACCTTGCCGGCGTCGTAATCGAAGCTGGGGACGACGGCCAGGTCGAGGCGGGAGTCGAGGACGTCCTGCACCAGCTCGATGGCGTCGCTGCTGTGTACCGTCAGCTTTACCTCCGGGTCTTCCTCGAACATCTTCTTGACCACCGGGCCGATGGTGGAGATATAGACGCTGGCGATGCCGGCGCGCAGGGCCGACTCCCTGGCCGACCGGATATACATGTCCGCATCGACCATCTGCCGGTAGACGGCCTCGGCGTACTTGAAGAGCTCCTTACCGTGAGGCGTCAGGGCCACCTGCCGCTTCTTAAACTCCAGCAGCTTGACCCGCGTGTACTCCTCCAGGGCCTTGATGTGGTAGGTCACGGCGGGCTGGGTGAGATAGAGCTTCTCCGCCGCCGAGCTCAGACTCTTTTCCCGGGCGACGATGTAAAAGATTACCAGATTATAGAGGTCTAGATTGGGTACCGTGGACAATATCGGCTACCTCCGTAGCGGAAATATGAATAAGACCCTTGTTTCAATGATACCATATCGCGATTGATGTATTAAGCGGCTTAATACTTCTATTAACAATCTTGTATTGAATCACCACCCTCCAGATGACACAATATTAATATAGGTTTATACCTGTAATCTTGTCGGCACCGGGGAGGTTACCTAATGCGCTCCGAACTCTGGGATTTCATGGTCAAGGACACGCCCTCGCGGGACTGGTCGGAAGGAATGGGCCGGCTCATCGCCGTCGCCTTTTTCTGCGGCGGCATCGCCGGGGGGCTTTACCTGGCCTCGCTGTATTTCAATAACCTGTGGGGGATGTTCATCGGCTGGCTCTTCGCCCTGGGCATGGGCCTGTTCGATATGGCCCACCTGCACAAGAAATCCATCGCCTGGCGGATGGCGCTGCGCCCCAACTCCTCCTGGATATCCCGGGGCTTTCTCCTGGTGGTGCTCTTCATCGGGGCCGCCGCCATCCAGATGGCCATCACCTTCTGGGCGCCCGGCACCGCGGCGGAGACATTCTTTAAAATAACGGCGGGGATAGCCGCCTTCGGCGTGGCCACCTACAGCGGTTTCGTCCTGAGCTACGTGAACTGCGTTAAAATCTGGAACTCCACCATCATGCCGGTGCTCTTCGTCATCGCCGGGCTGGTGGGGGGCGGCGCTATCCTGCTGGCCATTCACTCCTTCTCCGGGGCCGCCGATTTTTACGCCGTGAAGATTTTCACCATCGCCATCCTCTCGGCCTACGCCGTCTTCGTGGCCCTGCACCTGTGGGTCTCCAGCTATAACGGAGCTACGGCCCTCAACTCGGTAAAGTCCATCGTCAAGGGACACCTGTCGCTCGTCTTCTGGCTGGTGATTATCTTCATCGGCATCGTCGTCCCGCTGGTGATTACCGCCGCTACCGACGGGGCTTCGCCGGCGGTGTGGGTCATCAACGCGGTACTGATACTGACCGGCAACCTGGCCTTCCGGTTTACCATCCTGCGCGCCGGTATGTACCGGCCGCTGCTGCCCTATAACTAGCATATATCCGTGGTTTCATCTCATCTCTTAAAGAGAAAGGCACGACCTGACCAGCCGTGCCTTTCTTGATTAGCGCTTTAATTAAGGACTAGCCCTGGGAAGCGGAGGCCTTCCCCTGGGCCGCCATCGCGCCGATTTCGGCATAGGGTATCTTTACCCGTGGCAACTGCGGCTTGCCGTTGGGGCCCATGACGATGGCGCCGGTGGGGCAGACGAAGGCGCAATCGCCGCAGCCGATGCAGCCCTCGCCCAGCTCGTAGGCGTAGAAGGGGGCGGCGACCTCTTTATAGATGCCGCGGTTGACCAGGCTGATGGCCGATTTGCCGATAATCTCCTGGCAGGCCCTCACGCACAGTCCGCAGAGGATGCAGTCGTTATCGCCCAGTGCAAAGCGGGGCTTCTCCACGCCGTACTCGGCGGCCAGCTCTTTGATTATCTGGGTATTGGGGCAGCGGGCCAGCAGCAGCTCGATGATGCCCTTGCGCAGCTTCCTTACCTTTTCAGAGTTGGTCTTGACCATCATGCCCTCTTTGACCGGGTAGAGGCAGGAGGCCACGAACCGGAAGGTCTTGCCCCCGTCCTCGCTGACCTCGACGGTGCAGAGCCGGCAGGCCCCGTAAGGGCGTACCGCCGGGTGATAGCAGAGGGCGGGGATTTCCGCGATGCCGGGCATACGCTGGAGGGCCTCGTAGATGGTCTGCCCCCCGGATACCATTACATCCTTATCATCAACGGAAAAGTGCACCACGTCGGCATCTTCCGCTTCGACGACATCGACCGATTTCTCACCACTGAGCCAGTACTTGGTCATCAACTGCCTCCTTCGACTGTTAATACTATCTGATTACTCTTTAATTACGGCACCGAACTTGCAGGCGTCGTAGCAGACCCCGCATTTGATGCACATACCCTGGTTGATTACGTGCGGCTGCTTTTTCTCGCCGCTGATGGCGTTGGTGGAGCAGCCGCGGGCGCAGACGCCGCAGCCGGTGCACTTCTCCGGGTCGATGGAGAAGGTGAGCAGCTCCCGGCAGACCCCGGCGGGGCATTTCTTCTCGTTGATATGGGCCAGGTACTCGTCCTTGAAGTATTTCAGGGTGCTGAGTACCGGGTTGGCCGCCGATTTGCCCAGGGCGCAGAGGGCGCCGTCGTGGAGAATCTCGCCCAGGTCGGCCATGAGCTCCAGGTCTTCGGGGACGCCCTGGCCGTGGGTAATCCGGTTGAGGATTTCGGAGAGCTTGGCCAGGCCCTCGCGGCAGGGCGTGCACTTGCCGCACGATTCGCCCTTAAGGAACTCGATGAAATAGCGGGCCACGTCCACCATGCAGTTGTCCTCGTCCATGACAATCATGCCGCCGGAGCCCATCATCGAGCCGAGCTTGGTCAGCGCGTCGAAGTCCACCGGGGTATCCAGGAACTCCTCGGGTATGCAGCCGCCGGAGGGCCCGCCCGTCTGGACGGCCTTGAACTTCTTACCGTTGGGGATGCCGCCGCCGATATCGTAAATCATCTCCCGCAGGGTGATGCCGAAGGGCACCTCCACCAGGCCGGAGTTGTTTATCTTGCCGACGAGCGAAAATATCATGGTGCCCTTGCTGCCGGGGGTGCCGATTTTGGCGTACCAGTCGGCGCCTTTATTGATGATGAGCGGCACGTTGGCCCAGGTCTTGACGTTGTTTAAGAGCGAGGGCTTGTCCCAGAGGCCCTTTTCCGACATGTGGACGTACTTGGCGCGCGGCTCGCCGACCTTGCCTTCCAGTGATGCAATAAGGGCGCTGGACTCGCCGCAGACGAAGGCCCCGCCGCCCTTGTTGATGGTCACCTTAAAATCGAAGCCGGTGCCCAGGATGTCCTCGCCGAGGAGGCCGTATTCCACGGCCTGGTCCAGGGCCGCCCGGGCGTGCTCTACGGCCAGGGGGTACTCATTGCGCACGTAGATATAGCCCTGGCCGGCGCCGATGGCATAGGCGCCGATAATCATCCCCTCGATGACGCTGTGAGGATTTCCTTCTAAAATGCTTCTGTCCTGGTAGGCGCCGGGGTCGCCCTCGTCGGCGTTGCAGAGGACGTACTTCACCTCGCCCGCGGCGGCGCGGCAGGACTGCCACTTGCGCCCGGTGGGGAAGCCGCCGCCGCCCCGGCCCCGCAGGCCGGACTCGGTAATTTCCTTGACGATGGCCTCCGGCGTCATCCCGGCCAGCACCTTGGCCAGTGCGGCGTAGCCGCCGGCGGCGATGTACTGCTCGATGTCGGTGGGGTCTATCTCGCCGTTGGCCCCCAGGATGTGGCGGGTCTGCCGGTTATAAAAGGGCACGTCCGTCTCGTAGGTAATCTCTTCGTCGGTGGCCGGGTCGGTATAGAGCAGGCGCCGGACGACGCCGCCCTTGACGACCGTCTCGGCGATAATCTCCGGCACGTCCTCGGGCTGCACCCGCTGGTAGAAAATCTTTTTGGGGCCGATGACCACCACCGGGCCGCGCTCGCAGAAACCGTGGCAGCCCGTCTCCTTGAACTCTATTTTGGCCGCCAGCTCCTGCCGCTCGATTTCCTCGGCGAAGGCCTCGACGACCGCTTCCGCCCCGGAGGCGCGGCAGCCGGTGCCGCCGCAGACGGAGATGACCATGCGGCTCGAGTCCTTGTCCGCCTGGAGGGACTTGCGGAGCTCCTCCAGCCCTTGAATGCTGTTGAGTTTCTTATCCAGTAGCTTGCGTACTTGCTCTACCATTTTTCAGCCTTCCCGTTTGTTATTCGTACTTCTTGAGGATTTTATCCAGCTTTTCCGGGTTGACCTGGCTCTCGTATTTCCCGTCCACCACCACTACCGGGCCCAGGGCGCAGCACCCCAGGCAGTTGGCCGTCTCCAGGGTGAACCGCTCGTCATCGGTGGTCTCGCCGGGCTTGAGATTATAGTCGCGGGCCATCTTTTCGACGAGCCGCTGGCCGCCCTTGACATGGCAGGCCGTGCCCACACAGACGGTAATGGTATGTCGCCCGCGCGGCTTGAGGCTGAAGGCCTGGAAGAAGGTGGCCACGCTGAAGACCTGGCTGAGGGGTATATCCAGCTTCTGGCTGATTTTGATGATGACGTCCTGCGGGATGTAGTTGAACTCGGCCTGGATATCCTGCAGCAGCGAGATGAGCTGCTCCTTCTTATCCACGTAGCTATCGATAAGGCCTTCCACCTTGGCGGCGTTGTTTTCGAACATGGCCTGTATGGCGGCGAAATCCAGCGAACTATCCACGGGCGAACCTCCTGTGCAACCTTTCTAATTTAAGGTTATCCCCTGGCGGGGTGCGGCTCCATCCGTCATCACGCCCGTTTCTTCCGCAGGAATCACTCCATTCGGTGCGTGTAGTGTGCAACCTTAATGGCGATAACACCTGAACGATACAGGTGTTCCTCACCGTGCCACTGCACAAGAGTCCTATATCCAAAGTACAATTAATGCCGCTAAGTCTATACAGGCGCGCTATTTACTGATATTATGGAAGCTGGGGGCAAGATTTTGAGTGATATCAGCATCATCCTGGGCGAAGACCACAAGATAACCCGCCAGGGTATCCGCCGCCTGCTGGAGGACGAAAAAGGGCTGACTATTGCCGGCGAGGCCTCCAACGGCGAGGAGGTGGTGAACCTGGTGACCGAGCTCAAGCCGGACGTGGTCATCATGGATATCGCCATGCCCAAACTCAACGGCATCGACGCCACGCGGCAAATCAAGCTCATCAACCCCCGCACCGGGGTACTGATACTCAGCGCCTACGACGACGACGAGTACGTCTTCGCCCTGCTCAAGGCCGGGGCCGCCGGCTACCTGCTCAAGAGCGTCAGCGGCGACGAGCTGGTGCACGCCATCAAGGCCATCCACAAAGGCGAGCCTGTCCTCGACCCGGCCATCGCCAAGAAGGTGATGAACTACTTCAAGCTGCCGGAGAAGGTGCCGGAGATGGAGGCGGACGCCGAGCACCTCAGCGTGCGGGAGCTGGACATCATCAAGCTGGCGGCCCGGGGGCTGACCAATAAGGACATCGCCGACCGGCTGCACCTCAGCTACCGCACCGTCGAGGGGCACATGAGGGACATCTTCAACAAGCTGGGGGTGGGCTCCCGCACCGAGGCCGTCCTCTACGGCCTCAAGAAGGGCTGGTTTACCCTGGAGGAGCTGCTCTAAGACCGGCGTACTGCTATGCCACTAAGCTCAAAGACGCTTTCAAAAATCATCAACGGCTCGGCCACGCCCCTCTTCGTGGTCAACACCGAGCACATCGTCACCCACTGGAACACGGCGCTGGAGGCCATCTCCGGCCGCGCCGCGGAGGATGTCATCGGCACCAGCGACCACTGGCGCTCCTTCTACCGGGAGAAAAGGCCCTGCATGGCCGACCTGATTGTCAACGGCGCGCCCATCCTGGAGTACGAGAAATACTACCGTAACAAGTACAAGAAATCGCCGCTCATCGACGGGGCCTACGAGGCGGAGGACTACTTCGCCTCGCTGGGCGGCCGGGGCCGCTGGCTGCACTTCACCGCCAGCCCCATCCGCGACGAAGGCGGGGCCATCATCGGGGCCATCGAGACGCTGGTGGATATCACCGAGCGCAAGGTGCTCGAGGACAATCTGCGCTACTATTTACAGCAGGTCACCAAGGCGCACGAAGAAGAGAGGAAGTACATCGCCCGCGAGCTCCACGACGACATGGCGCAGATTATGGGCTCCCTATCCCGCCAGCTGGATAACCTCCTCCGCCGGCGGCACGACTTCGGCGCGGCGGACGTCTCCGGCCTGCAGGACATCCAGAACAACCTCAACCAGGGGCTGCAGTCGATGCACCGCTTCATCCAGAACCTGCGTCCCTCCCTGCTCGACGACCTGGGCCTGATACCGGCGCTGCGCTCGCTGACCAGCGGCCTGGAGGAGACGGAAGGGATGCTCTCCGACTTCACCGTCACCGGCGAGGAAAGGCGCCTCTCCGGCGAGGTCGAGCTGTCCCTCTTCCGCGTCTTCCAGGAGGCGCTCAATAATATCCGCAAGCACGCCCAGGCGACGTCGGTAAGCGTGGAGGTGACCTTCAACGCGAGCGATATCCGGCTGACCGTCCATGATAACGGCAAAGGGTTCCAACCGCCGCCGAGCATGGCCGACCTCCCCCGCCGGGGCCAGCTGGGCCTGATGGGGATGCAGGAACGCGCCCTGCTGGTGGGGGGCACCATCGAGGTATCCTCCGAACCGGGCAAAGGCACCACCCTGCTGGTGGACGTGCCGATCTAAACGTTCCGCCGACTTAACGGGTGGGGGGCGGCGGCTGGTTCTTGCCCTTGCCCCCTCCCAGCCATTTGGTGGCGTGCTCGGTATTGAGGCTGATAGCGCTGAACATATAGGGGCTATCGACGCGGCGGGTAATCAGCGGGCAGTGCACCAGCCCGTGAGGGGCGACGACTACCGTGGGCTTATCAAAGACGTGTATCTCCTTCTCCTTGCCCATGGCTATCTCTATCTCCGCCCCCAGGTAGTCGGGCCGGTCGGGGTCGGTGCCGACGAAGAGCAGGGCCTCGTCGCCGGGATGCACGTGCGGGTCGTCCGGGTGCCAGGCGCCGAGCCCGGTGTGGAACGCCCAGGTGAAATTGAGGGTAAAGCCTTCTCTATCCTTGCCGCTCCACCAGCTGAACAAGTCGGCGTTGCCGCCCTCGGTGCGGTGCAGGTCGCGCAGCTCCAGCTTCTGTATCAGCTCTTCCGGGTCGGCGGCGACGGAGGGCTCCGTCATGGCATGCCCGCCGGACAGCGAAATGGCCAGAAAGC
>Ga0307420_1000847_pt1 | contig 13807 bp, 10 predicted proteins | sample SalMarWE160240MG_2_FD_202167 | JGI IMG/M metagenome (GOLD analysis project Ga0307420, IMG submission 202167) | Salt marsh sediment microbial communities from the Plum Island Ecosystem LTER, Massachusetts, United States - WE1602-40 | ecosystem: Environmental > Aquatic > Marine > Intertidal zone >... | reverse complement strand
CTTGGTAATGCTGCCGATGGTCCTTCTTGGAATAATAGCGCCGATAATTGCGAAAGTGTTCACGTGGTATGGGATAATGCCTGGCGGGCATTACTAAAACAACCCTTTTTCTTTTTTAATTTTTTTTGGATAACCACTCTAAGCTATTCCACACCATGAACCTCACTTTCGTTCAACACTTATGGCTTTTAAAAGACAAGAAGCACTAGAACAACTGAGAAACACAAGAAAAAATACGGATGCTCTGCATATTTAACTTAAGATATGAAAAAGAATGAGGGCGGTTAGAAAAGTGACCGCCAACGGTCAACTAAAGTCAGAACTTCGTCTCCGCCGTAGCCGTCCAGCTCCGCCAAAATGTCTGTGCTGTTTACAGCGGCTTTCTGGAAGTCGCGGATTCTCTGCGCGTTCTCTGCAAGAAAGATTATTCCATCTACGCCTGTTCGGGCTATGCGCACCGCCACGGTCAGCAGCTGGTCTGCTGTTGGGACTTGGTTGGGGTCGTCGTTTGGTCCGCGGACATAGAGGTTCGTGAATACGGGTTTTTTCAGTTTGCTTTTGAATGCTCGGGCTAACATTTCCCAGTACCACGGGGACGGATACGCCTTTGAGAACATCGGAATAACGAAAACATCAGCGTACTCGGCTAAAGCGTCAAAATCGTAGCCGAACCTTTCTCTTCCAAGCACTGGGTCAGGCAGCATGTTCACGTACAAAGGCTTGTCTCCAATGCGGTCTCTTACTTCTTTCAGGAACTCGGTTACGGTTTTTGCTCTCCAATCATACCAGTTTAAGCCGCTCTGCCGCCAAAGCTCAACACAGCGTGGACACACGCAGAAACCGTGATCCGCAAAGTGCTGGCTGCTTATGCTTATGCCCGGAGTCTGACGAGCGCAATCCTCTATCAATTTAAGATTGTACTCTCGGACTTCAGGGTTTGTCATGCAAAGGACATCCCATCTGAGGTTGTATTTCTTGTTTCCAGGGTTAATTCCGTTGACTTTGGGCGAGGTTAGCCTGCGAAATGCTGGTCCGTCTTTTGAAATTGATATCCACTCTGGATGCTTCTGTGCCAGTGCATTGTCTCCGAAAACAGCGATGTTCGTGTACATGCTTGGATTAGGTTTTCCCACGGTTCCGGATTCGGGTTTGATGCGGTAGAAGTTTATGTCAACGCCTTCTGCGGGTTCGGGTTGATAAAGAAAAGTTGCAAACTTCAATTTTCTCACCATTACTTCATGACTTTTGTACACGGAATAATTTGCAGGTTATTTAAGGTTTTCAGTTTTTTCCTTAGAAGGAGCCGTTTTCACAATGTTTATCAAAACGTTTTTCGTGAAAGGCGGCAAATCAATAACTTCAAAATCACTTTTATTTTTAGCTCCATTTGATACTTTCACACCTTTGATGCCTTGTGAAAAGAGACTGCCGAAACGTTCACTCACCGCTTCAATGTCTCCAAACTCAGCGGGTATTAACCCTTTTTTTACGTCTTCATCCATCTTGACAGCTGCCAGTACAAGTGACGCGAAAACTGGTTCAGTTTCCAAAATCTTGGCCAGCTTCTGCGGGTTCACCTTCAAATAATTCACTTTCGATAATTCTAAAGATAGCTTCTCTATTGACATGTGCCTTTCTCTAAGCCTGTCTCTGATGGATCTAGAGGGCATGAACTCGTTGGCTTTGGTAATGGCTTCTTTCACAGCCTTTCGCGTGCAGTATCCGACAAGTTGACCAAGTTCCGAAGCTGGACCTCCATAAACTACTGGGACTCCTCTGCTTGTTTTCGCCACAACTATTGAGTCTGTGACTGTTCCAGTGGCTTCGTCACCAGAGAACCTGCTCCTGACGTCAAGTTCTCTTAAAGCCGCCATTTTGGCTTCGGTTACGGTGATTAAAGTTCCACCTAGGCAACTTTCGGTTGGATTGCCGTCTATAACGACTATAATGTTTATGGTTCCCTCGTTTTCCTGCACATTTATTGTTTCACCTGCTGATTCGGCAAAGTTACAGGTGTTGCCTTCGTTGTCGGCTGCTGTCGAGATTACGCTGACGGCGAGTTCACCGACTTTTTTTGAGGCAAAAGCGAAATTTTCAACTGCGGCAGCGGTCACCATCCCGATGAAACTTTCGTTGAGTCCAAACCTTTTTGCGGAGTCTGTTATGTAGGGTTCAGGGTTGTCGTGGAGGGACTTGTCGCTGCATGATTTGAGGACTTCGACGTTAAGTATAGCTTTTGTATTCTTTAGACCGCCACCATTATGGAACGCTGAACTGATTGTGGTAAGTGGCTTTTCGGAAAGCACTGCCAGCACGTTTTCTTTTAGAATTAGTTTGACGCTGTTTCCTACGAGGGGGAATTGTTTCATGGACTCACCGTTGTCATTCTTTGGATTGTTTATTTTGTTTTATAGTAATGGCTTTTGTGGGGCACAAGTTTACGCAGACATCGCATCGAGTGCACGATTCAACATCAACAATTTGAGGCTTGCCATCTGTGCCTACTTCCAAAACTCCCATGGGACAAACACCCACGCAGATAAGCGTAGAACAAGGAGAACATTTGCTGTAGTCAATAATAATCATCGCTTTGCGCTTCCCCATGGTGAGTCAACAATTAAATAAGTCCCTTAATATATCTGTTGCGCGCTGAGTGACAATCATGAAAATGGGACTGGTCACGTACGCTCCGGAAAAAGTCGAAGGCTTTGACCTGCACGTGTATTACTCGAAATGGGCAGACGGCTCAGTTTTTCCAGCCGCAAAAAACATGCAAAACGATGTCACCTGTTTCTGCGACGCCAAAGCCATCAGAGAAGACCCAAGTTTAGTAGCGATTTCCAAGAATGGTCCTGCGCTGAGAAAAAACAGGAAGATAAACGTGCCTTTCGACTATGTTTGTCCCACCAATCCGAAATACCGGGCAAGAGTTTTTGAGTACATCAAGGAACTTGACCGCGAGAACATTCAAGGCGTCACCTTGAACCTTTACCATTTTCCCGACGAAGAGTTCTGTGTTTGCCCCCGATGCGTGGAACTATGGCGGCAAAGCGGGCTGAACTGGACGGAGTGGCGAGCACAAACCATAACCAACTTCCTAAAAGAAGCAAAAAGCCTAGTCCACGGCACTTTCGCGGTGGAGATGTTCCCTGACCCAGTGATTGCCAAAGAACGCTTCGGAATAGACTTCGAAAGCATAGCCCCCTTAGTGGAATACTTTCACGTGCCGCTATCTTCAAGAGATTACTTTACGAACTACTGGGTTGACCTGCTAACTCGAGATTTCCTCAAAATTTTGAAGAAGCCCGTAGTTGTAGAATTGAGCGCGGAGATGTTGACTGCCGAGAAGGCCGATGCTTTACTGAAGACTGTGGCGTACCTGAGTCGGCACGACTTGATGGGTGTTCTGCTGCTGGTGCATGACTCGGAGAACGCGAAGCAAGTCTGCAGGTTTGCAGTGAATAATGGGGCGTTTCGCGAGTGGCTCAAGAAATTCGAGTTTACCGAGATGACGCGGATAGTGGATGAGTGGGCGAAGGGATCTTGAGACTTGCGCATCTTAATTTTGACCCCTCACTATCCTAGCGAAAACAACAACGTGTTCTCGTTTGTTCACTCAAGAGCCAAAATTTACCTTAAAAAAAACGACGATGTGCAAGTGTTTGTTCCTGGCTCCAACGTTTTACACAGGTTTTTCGAAGGAATAAAAATTACCTACGGAAACGTTCAGTTTTTTCGTCTTGTTTTGCGTGATTTTGCTCCTGACGTTATAGCTCTCCATGCACCTCATTATTTGGCGTTTCGTTCTTTTTTAAAGTGTTCAGGCGATATTCCGTTTGTAATTTGGCTGCACGGCTCCGAATCTTTGTTTTATTATTACTATAAGCCCCCTTGGAACCTGAAAAGCAGACTAACCATTCCCCACGACGTGGTTAAGTTTGGGCTGCTTCGTTACCTTTTTGGTCATGCATCCGCCGTTGTTTATGTTTCTGACTGGCTGCGAAAAAAGGTAGAACACAACATTCTTTATCGCCATCCTGACTCCTTTGTCATTCCAAACCCTGTGGACACCGACCTCTTTTTCTTTCAGAACACACGTTACAGCCGAAGTGGTGTAGCTGTTCGCGGCATGGACTGGAAGTATGGCTTAGACATCGCGGTTTCTGCATATCGCAGTTTACCTGATGCTCAGTTGACCATTCTGGGTTCTGGCGGCATGGAGTCATATCTGCGCAGCATAGCTAAAGACAATGTTACTTTCATTACATCAAGTTTGCAGCATGATTCAATGCCCAAGTTCTACGGCAAATTCGGTTATTTTGTTGCGCCCAGCAGGTTGGAAGCTCAAGGTCTGGCCATGTGTGAAGCCATGTCTTGCGGATTGCCTGTTGTAGCGTCTAAAGCTGGAGGTATTCCTGAATTTGTAAAGGACGGCGTTAACGGTTTCTTGGTGCCTTCGCTTAAACCTAAACTGTTTGCTGAGGCAATTAGACATCTCTTAAGCGAGAAGCAGCAGTATAATAAGTTGGCGTTGGGCGCCAGGCATTTTGCAGTGAGCTTCTTGTCTCATAACAGGATTTACGAATTGGAAAAATCCGTGTTCGAAAGGGTTGTAAACAAATAAGTTTGTTACTTTTTTTAGTATGTGGGATCTTTGGATTCAGCTTGAAGTCCCATGTTTGGAGAACACCACTTTCCCGCCCACAATGGTCATTTCTACTGAAACACTTTCGATCTCGGATGGCGGAACAGAACGGGGGTCACAAGAAAGAACCGCAAGGTCAGCCAGTTTTCCCGTTTCAACAGACCCTCTTACGTTTTCCTCGTTGGAAGAGTATGCCGCGTCAACCGTGTACATTCGCAACGCCTCATCAACACTTATCCGTTCCTCAGGAAAAACCTCTCTGGTCACAGCAGTTTGCACGCCTAACAGCGGGTTTAACGGTTCCATCGGGCAATCAGAGCCGCCGACCACCCGCACGCCTTCCCTGAGCAAGGTTTTGACTGGAAAAAGCCATTTCGCCCTTTCAGCACCCAGATGTTCAGTGGCGGACCAAACCGAAAACTCGGAGGCGACAACACGAAGCTGCACCGAAACAATCACGTTCAGCTTTTTCATGCGTCCCACCAGTCTTTCATCGACGACCGCGGCTTGTTCAACGCGGTTGCGACGACCCTTCCCTGTTGTTTCAATTGTGGTTAACGCCGCGTCTACAGCCCTGTCGCCCACCGCATGTATCACCAGCTGGAGACCCGCCTTGACTATTTCCTCCGCTAACCTGCACATTTCCTCTTGCGTGCAGAGGAGCTTGCCGCTTGACATAGCATCATCGCTGTAGGGTTGAGACAGGGCTGCGGTCCTTGCAGCTAAGTAGCCGTCTGCGAAGATGAGTCCGCCCCCAACCTTCAATGATGAATCGTTCTTCACTTTGAAGCCTGTTATGCTTTTCAAAAGATTAGCTGGAACAATCAAGTAAACCCTCAAAGGCAGCTTGTTTTGCTCATGAAGCTTCTGGATTACCGAAATCTCGATGGAAGACAATGCTATCCAGTGCACGCTGGTTATTCCGGCTTCAAGCATTTTTTCAAACGCCAAGCCCACGGCGTCAACTAATTCTTCCTCATTTGGTTCAGGAACTGCATTCCATACCAGGTTCGTGGCGTTCTCCCGCAAAACACCTGTGAGTTCGCCAGTCTTCTCGTTCCGGTCGATTACGCCGCCTGACGGCGCACTGGTCGCTTTCGTAACGCCAGCCAACTCTAACGCTTTGTTGTTCACGACGCATAGTTGCCCGCTTTCATGGTAAAAGATAACTGGATTATCAGGAGAAACCAAATCCAAATCGAAGCGGGTGGGAAGACGCTTTTCCGCGAAACGTTTTTCGTTCCAGCCGCGGCCAAGTATCCATTTTCCCTTAGGAGATTTCTGTGCGCGCTTGCCAAGTGTTTTCTGCATTTCCTTGATGGAACCTACGCTGGTGAGGTCAATCCATGTTAAGAGTCTTCCAAAGTCGGCGACGTGAATGTGGGTGTCTATAAAACCTGGAACCACGGTTTTCCCCTTTAAGCTTATGACTTTCGTGTCTTTTCCAATGCACGCCTTGGCCTCGTCGTTTGTGCCGACATGCACGATTTTGTCGTCTTTTACGGCTATGGCATTTGCAGTTGGCTGGGACGGATTCATTGTTAAGACGTTGGCATCGACTAAAACTAAATCCGCCCACATCGGCAGCCTTCTCCTTTACACGTTTCTCGGGCTCTTGGGTTGAGGTCTTGCTTTTTTAAGACCGCTGAAAAACCATCTTGGAAGTTTCATACGCCACAACTTGTCATTTAGCGCTGTCCTGCCCATGTTCTTGCTGTAGAAGGTTCCTCTTATGTACTGTCGCATAATGTATGACCAGGAATAGAAGCGGTTGTAGAAGGCTCTTCTGGTCTTAACAAGGTCTACGGGCAGTAACGGGTTTTCGTAGACTGGCGTCTGCAGGTCATACTGGCTCCAATCCGTTGACATTTTCCACCCTAACTCCTCCAAAGTGTGGCGGAGACTAGTGCCCGGATACGGCGTTGCCATACACAAATAGACGTAGTCGGGTTTGGTTCTTCGAATGAAGTTAAAAGTTTGTTTCAGCGTCTCCGGTGTTTCGCCGGGGTAGCCGATGATCACCGACATGGCGACGGATAATCCGCCAACCTTCTTTGCCATCTTTATGGCTTTCTCGTTCTGTTCAATCGTGGTTTTCTTGTTCACTGCGTTTAGTATTTTTTGGCAGCCTGCCTCAGCACCGAAACTGACAAGTTGGCAGTTTGCGTCTCGCATCTTAATCAGGGCTTCTTCGGAGATTCTGTCAACTCGGGTTTGGCAATCCCACGGAACGTCAAGTTTTCGTTTTTTGATTTCCTCGCAAATCTTGATTGCTCTTTGCGTGTCGTAGGTGAAAGCGTCATCGTAAAAACTGACGGCGCCAGCCCCATGCGTGTTTACCAGCCACTCAAACTCGTCCACGACTTTGTATGGGTTTCTGGCTCGGAACATTTTTCCCGCCATTCGAGACGAAACACAGTAGGCGCACTGGAAGGGGCAGCCTCTGCTTGTTAAAATTGGCAGTATGGTTTTTCCAAAAAACTGGTACTTTTTTAACGCGAAATACTGAAATGCAGGACGAGGCAGTTCATCCAGATTCTGAATAAACGGCCTGTCTGGCGTGCTAATTATCTGACCGTTTTTTCTAAAAGAAATTCCCAATACGTCTTTGAGGTTACCGGAACCAAACAGTGCCGACAACAGCTCAATAATGGTCTCTTCACCCTCACCCCTCACCACCACGTCAACTTCTGGCTGTTCGCTGAGAATTTCTCTATCCATAAACGTGGCGTGCGGTCCACCTATAACAACAGAGGTGTTTGGCAGTTTTTCTTTTATGTTGTGCGCGGCCAAAAGCGCCGACTTAATCGTGGGGGTTACGGCGGTAATTCCGACAACGTCAGGGTCAAAAGCAGCGGTTTTCTCCACTAAGTTCTTGTGGTCTATTCCAAGTGCTGGGCAGTCAAACACGGTTAATTCATGCCCGTTTTCCTCAAGGACAGCCGCCAAATAGGCTAAGCCAATGGGTAGATTGGGACACCACATCTGGTCCATGTCCATAGACGGCGGGATGACCAGCGCAAACTTGACTTTTCGACCTGGCGCATCCGCGTTCTTTACGGGTCTCTTCAACGATGTCACCGATACCATTGGCTCCAATTAATTTCTAAACTAGAAATATAGTTGACTAATTAACTTTCCCTACACCGTGGAACAATTGCTTTGCGCCAGTTGCGGCGCAGGATTTTCTGAAATTCCTTGAATTTGCTCAGTTAAGTTCGTTTCTTTAGCAGAATCATCGGTATGCCTAAAGCTGGAAGGGCAACACACCACAAGTCAGCACTGTTGAATATGAAGAACACGATCCAGATTGAGGCTCCTCCCACATACCCAAACATAAAGAAAAGCGCTATGACTATTATGAAATAGCCTCCCAGAAGCGTAAGAGTCGCCCCCAACTTTCTGTAATCCAATGGCGCATCGGGGTTCCGCATTTGAGGTTGCATGGACCAGGCGAAGAAAACGGTGAGCAAAGGCAAGCCGACTGCGGTCAAAATGAAGGTAAACATGTTCAGAGGATACTGTAGCACGTAGTTGATTCCGTAGCCGGCGTAACTCGGGTCGGAAGCGAGGCTTGCTGGTTGTATGATTGTTGCGATCCATTGTGTGAAGTAGGTGAGCCAGAACACGATAAAATAGCAAACCCCAACCACGGTAATCCACTTGAACGTTCCCCTGCTGAACTTGGCGTCAGGTGTTAACTTCGACCTGAGTTTAAGCAGGGAAACGGGCATGATCACTGCCTCCGCAAGGGTGGGGATTGCGGTTTCAACGAAGAACCAGAGTCCTCCCGATTCCCCGCTAGCTAAGCTGTGTCCTCCTGCCAATCCTAGTCCTGCTTGGAAGCCTAAAATCGCTGATGGGATGAAGCACAGGAAATACAGCGCCTCTAAAACCAACGCGGCGCTAACGAGTTTCATCACTTTCGAAATCTCTCTCTTTCTTAAGAAAGTGATCAAAGCCCAGGTGGCTAAGGATATGACTCCGATTCGGAAGATAAACCCTAATGTTCCTGCGCCTTCCGTGAGAAAATCAATTAAAAGCGTGTAGTTGGCGGACAGCGGAATCCAGCTGAGTCCTTTAACAAACCAGTATGCCATGTAGATTAACCAGGAAAAAAGAACTATGAAAAGCCCCACTTTAACGAGAGTTTCTCTATTGTTCATCCAGATTCCTTCCCTTATTTTTAACTTAAAAAGTATAAACTTTTTGATAATGGCGGCGGTTCTTTAAAACAGATTTTAGGGAAATGAGGAAAAAGCATTTTACTCTGTTAAATCATCGTTGGCTTGTTATGCGCGTCCCTTGTTAAGGCCCTTTCTCAGGATGCTGAGTACTCCCTCTCGTCTGGCTCTTCGAAATATCCTTCTCGGAGACATGTAAAAGTCGTTTTGATAGCGTTTTTGAATCTCCATAACCGATTCGAAGTCGAAGTCTTCGGTTTTAACGTAGAGCAGGAAGCCTTCCTTGCGGTCATAGAGTCCTTTTTCCAATACCTCTTGGTATAGGCCGCTGTCTGGGCACGCGATGAAGACGTTGAATTGTATCCAGTCTGGATCTAATTTCTTGGCAAACTTGTATTCCTTCTTTCCGGCACATCTTGAATCCTTCAGCAAACTGTTCTGGAGTGATGTTGATGTTGAGTTTTTTAAGAATGCGCGGAGAGCCAGATTGGACTCCGAAAAATATGGTGCTGCACCCAGCGCTCTTCATTTCCTTGAGCAGGTCTCTTGAAATCAAGTCAACTCTGGTGTCGCATACCCACTCGATGTCCAGTTTGCGCTCCTTCATCAGCTTGCACAGTTCTATTGTGTGCTTTTTGTTGATGGTGAAGTTGTCACCTATGAAGTAGATGCCTTTTGAACCGTAATTTTTAACCATGTACTCCAGTTCTTCAATCACTCTATGTGGACTGAAGGCGCGGCATTTTTGCCCCCATAACTTTTTGGTCTCGCAATAAGCGCACTCGTACGGGCAGCCCCTTATGATGTTTACAACGTCTGCAGGTGCCGCCTTTAAATATCCGATTCTTCGGTCGTAGATGTTCATCGGCAGCAGATGTCTAGCCGGGAAAGGAACCTGATCCAGATCCTTAATAACCTGCGGAGGGTTTTTGATGGTTTTACCTTTATGTTTGAAGGCAATGCCGGGGATCTTGGCAATAGCTTTTTCGTCATTACCTTCTTTGATGAGAGTGGCGAGTTTCACCATGGTTTCTTCGCCTTCCCCCATTACCACATAGTCAATTTCAGGATGCTGCAACATGGTGTCAGGCAAGTACGAAGGATGCCACCCTCCAACCACTACTTTGCAGGATGGCAGCAACTCTTTAGCAAGCTTGGCTGTTTCAATGCATCTTTCATAAGTTACTGAACTGCAGGTTATACCTATTATCTCTGGCTTCAGTCTTTCAATTTCCTGCTTGACGAAATCCATGGGCTTATTAAGCTGATAATTATCAAGCATGTTAACCTCGAAGCCTGCTTTCTCAAGAGCCGCCGCAACATAAGCTAAACCTAAAGGCGGAAGCCTTGCTGGCACTCCCCAAGGTGACTTCAAAGGCGGAACAGTGGTCATCAACAAAATCACTTGCAGTCTCTCCCCTTCGACCATGTTTCAAAGTATCCTTTACAGAGGAGTTCACTTAAATAATAACTTAACTGTAAGCACCCCTCTAAAAGAAAGAGCAGCAAATGAAGCAAAACCTCGCCGAGTGCAAGTTTTTTCTGCGTGTCCCGCGTCAACTTTTTTGTTTCTGCGCTCTGATAGCTTTCTCTCAACTAAAGGCAAATTATGGAAACTTTAATCTGTGTCTTTCAGCACAGATAGAACCTAACAAGCTTCAAGGAAAAGTTTCGAGGCTACGGCTTACCGTAGCCAAAGTAAACCTCAAGGGGAAAATAATGAGAATTCCAAAGCCTATCAAATATGTTGGCGGCTTCTTACTTGTGGTTTTGGCTATTTCAACCGCTTTGGGATTGGCAAATTTTGTTGAACGCACCGGCAATGCAAACGCAAACGTGACATCTGAAACCGACAATTTGCTTCAGTACGAATGGCCGCAGCTTCAAGGGAACCCGTCTTTTACCCGTTTCTCAGCAGGACCTGCTCCAGAAGCGCCAGACATGTTGTGGAAAATGAACATAACGGGCATACAGAGTTCCATCGTAGCATTTAACGGGAAAGTTTTTGTCGTAACTCTGACAGCGGTTTTCGCCCTCGATAGAACGACAGGAAGCATTATCTGGAACACCACATTGCCCCAGTCTGATTGGTTATCCGTTTACAAAATTGATGACGCGCACATGGTTGTCGGAAACAGCTGCCTCGACCCCGAAACTGGAAGTATCCTGTGGGAGAGCGCCAATTTTTCCGCAAGGACAGGACCCCTCTTCACTTACAATGTTTATAGTCCTGAAGAAAAACTGTTTTACACGTTAGTAAATTCCACTGTTTACGCTTGGGACTTCTCTGATCCATCACAGCCTCCGACAGTGGCTTGGGAAACCTACGTTTCCGGTTCTAACCTGGCGGGTTCTGGAATACAGTACGGCGATGGAAAGGTGTTTCCGGGCTCATATGAGCCTCATCAGGTGGCGCTTGACGCCAAAACAGGAGACGTTCTGTGGGATACGGAAACAAAGAGTTCAATGCTTTTCTCCGGTTCCTACTATGAAGGTCGCTTCTTTAGGGGCGGTTCTCACGACAACCTGCTGTACTGCTTCAACGCGTCCAACGGAGACATTTTATGGGAGTATAACCCCCATACCGAAGACGGGTATTTCTGTGTCGGTCCCGCAGTCGCGTACGGCACGGTCTATGAACTTAACAGAGACGGGTATCTTTACGCTCTGGACATAGACACAGGCGAGGTGGTATGGAAGTACGAGGGGCCTGGTCCCTTGATGTTTCCAGGTACACCCACTGTTGCTGACGGCAAAATATACGCTACCACTGGTCAAACCGCTTCTTATGCAAACTATACAAGCGAATCCGAGTTTGCATGCTTAGATGCTTACACTGGGCAGCCCCTGTGGAAGCTTCCCATAGAAGCATTTGCTCCGAGAGAATCGGTTGCGGTTGCGTATGGCAACTTATACCTTATTCCGGCCGACGTGACAACCATGGTTGACTCGGAATCAGGGGATGAATACTCCACAATTAATCAAGTGTGGGCTATAGGTACTGCGTCATGGCCTATGTGGCGCCACGACCCTGCCCACTCCGCCATCGGCCAGTCTGGCCCAGCAAACTTGACTTTAAGGTGGAAATACACAACTAACGGAGCAGTTACTTCCTCGCCAAGCATAGTGGACGGCAGGGTTTACGTGGGGTCACAGGACAAGAACATCTACTGTCTGGACGCTCGGCTCGGTAGCTTTATCTGGAATTTTAGCACTAACAGCCGCTTGGAATCTTCACCCGCAGTAGTTGATGGTAAAGTCTATGTGGGACCCGACGACGGGAACGTGTACTGTCTTGACGCTTACAATGGCAGTCTCATTTGGGAGCATAATGCCGGCGGATATATAGAACCGGATTTCGCCTCCTCCGTGATACTGCGGTCCTCTCCCATCGTGGTCAACGGCAGGGTTTACGTGGGGTCGCTGGACACCAACGTGTACTGTTTTGACGCGAACACTGGTGACATCAACTGGACATACAAGACCGAAGGATACATCACGTCGTCTCCAGCCGTGGCTGACGGCGCAGTTTACATCATTTCACAAGAGCCGGACTCAGGTGCCCTTTACAAGCTGGACGCCAACGATGGAGGGCTCATTTGGAAAAAGGCTCTTCCGTATCAGTTGACATTCATGGGCGGCACAGACATGCACGCTTCTCCAACAGTTGGAGACGGTATGGTCTTTGCATCCTCTAACACACAGGAGTATTATGGGATAAACGCGGCGACCGGTGACATCGAATGGACTTACAGAGACGAAACTGCCTTGGAGTTTATAGTCTGCTCCACCATCTACAAGGATGGCTTGCTCTTCTTAATTGACAAATTTTCTATAGTGTGCGTTGACGCCACCAACGGTCACGCCATATGGTCCACTTACCTTGGGGAGGAGCTTTATGTTTCACCATCATACGCCGACAATAAGCTTTACGTTGTAACCGATCAGCGTTCTGTTTACGTTCTTAACGCCACCGACGGTGATAAACTCGGGTATTTCGGCACCAGTTCCAACAGCTGGTCCGCACCCAGCATCTACGAAGGAAAAGTGTACGTGGGAAGCGAAGACTGGAACCTCTACTGCCTCGCAGGGTACCCAGCAATAAAAACGAACATAGCTGTCAAATTAACAGTACCTGACTTAGCCTTAGGTGAATCAACAACGGTTACGGGTAGACTTACTCCTGGAATCGCCAACGAATCAATAATGTTGACTTTCATCAAGCCCGACGGCTCAGAATACACCGCGCAAGTCACAACCTCCGAGAAGGGCAATTTCGACTTTACCTACACGCCTGACGTTGCCGGCAAATGGAACGTTTCCGCTCAATGGCAAACAGACAGAGGATACTACACCTCTACTCAAAGCGAGCAGGCTTTAATGGAGGTAAATGCGCCCGCATCCGCCTCCCTGCCAGGGGAATACGTTTACGCTGTTGTGATAGCCTTTGTGATAATCGCTATTGTGTTACTTGGATACGTTTACGTTAAAAGAAGCAGAAGCAACAAGACTTCTTTTTCGGAAGACTCAAATGTCCGTGTGGCCGAGTTCTTCGCTCGGTAGCTTGAGGAATTCTGCTTTCCCGCCGTCTATGCGTCTCTGTTTGGCGTTTCAGAGAAGGTTTATTTGGCAATTCGCGCAAGTTAATAATAACTGGTTGAGTTGCATGAAGTTACCCTTCTCGCTGTTTCTCAGTGCCCTGTTGTTATCCACTGTCTTTTTAACGGTAGGTTTTTTTAATTATACAGGTAACAGTGAGGCTCCTCATGATGACTTCTATTTCGGGGTTACGTATGGGGGAAACACCACCAGCGGAGCCAAGTTACTGATAGACAAAGTTAAGGGGTACACGAACGTTTTTGTGGTAGCTTCATATGACATCAGCACAAATGAAACCGCCCTTAACGAAATATGCGATTACGCTGCAGCAGCAAACCTGCACATCATAGTTTATTTCAATTTCATCTTTTACAACTAC
>Ga0307420_1000842_pt1 | contig 13851 bp, 14 predicted proteins | sample SalMarWE160240MG_2_FD_202167 | JGI IMG/M metagenome (GOLD analysis project Ga0307420, IMG submission 202167) | Salt marsh sediment microbial communities from the Plum Island Ecosystem LTER, Massachusetts, United States - WE1602-40 | ecosystem: Environmental > Aquatic > Marine > Intertidal zone >... | reverse complement strand
CCATCGGAGTCACTGGTTTGTCACTGTGGTCGGTCAGACCATTTGCGAAGGACGATCCAGGGTGGGTGGTCGTCGACGAGGCGGCCGGTGTGTTGTGGTCGACGATCGGGCTCGGTGGGTGGGCAGCGGTCGTGGCACTCGTCGTTTTCAGGCTTGCGGACATCACGAAACGACTCCCGGGCGTCGGTGCTTTCGACCGGATGCACGACGCCGTTGGCGTCACGTTCGATGACGTGGTTGCGGGCGGCTACGCGCTCGCCGCGGGGTGGCTGACGGTTCTACTCTTGTCATTGTGAATGAGCGGCTGGACGACTGCCTCTCGACGAGGGGCGGGCACCTATTCATAGACGATGTCGATACTGTCGGCCTGGCAGCCGAGTTCGGTACACCGGTGTTTGTCTACTCGGAGGGCCAGCTGCGCTCCAACTACCGACGGTTCCGCGACGCGTTCACTGAAGGCTGGGGTGGATCGGTCGATGTGCTTCCCGCCATGAAGGCCAACACGCTCCTCGCGACCCGACAAGTTCTCACGGATGAAGGTGCGGGGGCCGACATCTACTCGATCGGCGAGCTGGAGGGCGCCCTGTCCACCGGCGTCGATCCATCCAGGGTATCCGTCACCGGTGGCGGCAAGACCGACGCGATGCTTCGGCGATGCGTCGGTGCGGGAGTCCGGATCACCGTCGAAGATGTCGACGAGGTCGATCGGATCGAGCGGATCGCTTCCGAGGCAGGGCGCACGGCATCCATCAGGCTGAGGGTCAAACCGGCCGTCCCGAACCTATGGCGACGGACCGACTTCTCCCAGCTATCGGTCCCAACCGACATCGCAGCCCAGGTATACAAGTCGGGCATCCCGCCCGAGTACCTCGTGGACATGGGACGCCGGGCGCTCTCGGCGCCTCATGTGAACCTCGTAGGGCTCCACTTCCACGCTGGACGGCACCAGGCGAGGCTTTCCTACTGGCGAGGTCTCATGATCCGCTACGCCCGTCTCATCGGGGAACTCTCTCGCGCATGGGACGGGTGGCGGCCATCCGAGATCGACATCGGCGGTGGCATGGCCAGCCCTCGCGATCCCAACAACAAAGAAACCCCCCGCTCGGAGTTCGTCCTCACGGCGGCGACCTATCCCCTACTGGTCGCTCTCCGCTGGCTCGGAGAACGAACCTATCACTCGATCATCGGAAATGTGGTCCCCAGGCTGATCGGAGGCAGCCGATCCAGGCCGGCACCCACCATCGAGCAGTACGCGCACACAATCACAAAGACACTGCGCCGGGAACTCGCCTCCGTCGGAGTCGACCCGGCCGGCATCCGTCTGCAACTCGAGCCAGGACGAGGACTCTTTGGGAACACGGCGATCCATCTGGCGACCGTGAAGACTGTGAAACGGCAACACCGGCCGATCCCCTACACCTGGGTGCTCACCGATACCACGTACTTCTTCTTCGCCGACAATGTCCTCGAGCACAACCGACACCCGTTCGTACTCGCCAACCGGGCCGACGCACCAGAGGCGATGAACGCCGACATCGTCGGCCACTCGTGCGCACCGGACACGATCGTGATGGGTGCATCGCTTCCGGAGACCTCCGAAGGTGACCTGATCGCATTCCTCGAGATGGGCGCCTACGGGGAAACGTCCGCGTCCAACTTCAACGCGCTTCCCCGCCCGGCGGTGGTTCTCGTCAACGGCAACGATGCAGATCTCATCAAGCGGGCCGAGACGACCGTCGATGTGTTCCGAAGGGACATCGTCCCGGAGCGGTTCCGTCAACCGGATGTCGAGATCGACCTGACCGAGACGCGGATCGACCCCTAGGTGATCCTGACGATCGGGATCATTCGGGCAGCTTCGGTCATGTCGCCCTCCATGGGAACGCCCATCAGCGTGCCGAGCGTCCGGGCGGCCTTCGGATGTGCCTGCGCGTACCTCCTGAGCACCTCGGCTGCATCCGGCACGGGCACGACCGTCGCGGTCGCCGGGGTGCGCTGCCCCTTGTAGTTGACGGTCACGTTGGGATCCGCCTTGATGTTGCGAAACCAGTTGGCGTTGTTGCCGTACGCGGCCGCCACATACCACGAGTCTGGTTCCCTACCGACGACTTCGAGGACCACATACCGGTCGAGACCGGACTTCCTCCCCTTGTGGGTCAGCATGAGAAACCGCCCGCCCATGAGCCTGCCGAGGCCAAGCTGGTAGAGCTTGATCGGGGCGCGATAGAACCACCGCAGGCGGCTATTGGGAGCTCGTGTGATGTCCATCACACCTCCAGCCTGATCGACATCGCCTCGTCGATTCCGGGAATCGTTCTGAGTTCCTCCAGTTCCTTCGAGCTGAGATCCCGATCGAGGCTCAGGGCCATCAGCGCGTGCCCGGTGTGCGTGTCTGACCGTCCGAGCACCATGTCGTCGATGTTGACGTCGAGATTCCCGAGGTAGCTGCCCACTCGACCGATCATGCCGGGGACATCCCGGTTATTGATGATGAGGAGATGGTCCGCCAGCGGAAGTTCGATCGCGAAGCCCAACATCCCTGCGATCAACGGAACCCGGCCCATGGTGCCCCCTACGGACACCTCCCGACCGGAAACGACCCCCGACACGCGAAGCAACGACCTATATCCACGGGCCTCATCCGCGGGACGTTCCTCTACTGTCAACCCACGCTCGTCGGCGAGCGCCTCGGCGTTCACATAGGACACCGGCTCGTCACTGCTGCCCGCCAACACTCCTTTGAGAATGCTCAATCTGAGCGGACGCAACGGGTACTGGGAGAGCGCTCCTTCGGCGTGGAGTGTCAGTACGCGGGGGACACCGCCTGCGAGTGCGACGAAGATTCTGCCGAGGTGCTCCGAGACCGACAGGAAACGGCGAACCTCATCCGAAATGTCGGCCCCCAGGTCGACGTTGACGGCCGAGAGGACGAAGTCCCCGGCGAGCGCCGATACGACCGCTTCTGCCACATCGGTACCGGCCCGATCCTGTGCCTCTCGTGTCGACGCTCCGAGGTGTGGGGTGAGCACGACGTTGGGAAGGTCCAGCAGGGGGCCACTCGTCATCGGTTCGCTGGCGTAGACATCGAGCGCGGCTCCCGCCACCTTGCCGGAACGAACCGCTTCGACAAGGGCGTCCTCGTCGACGATCCCTCCTCGTGCGACGTTCACGAGACGCACCCCGTCCTTCATGGCCGAGAACATCGTGGCATCGAACAGCCCTTCCGTCTCTCGGGTCTTCGGCAGATGTATGGTGATGAAGTCGGCGACTGCACAGAGATCGCCGAGATCGCCGACGAGTTCGACGCCAGCCTCCTCCGCCATGGCGGGCACCACGTAGGGGTCGTAGCCGACAAGGTGCATCCCGAACGACGCGGCACGCTCGGCGACGAGCATGCCGATCCGTCCGAGCCCGACGATGCCGAGGGTTTTGCCCAATAGCTCAACGCCACCGAACCGTTTCCGGTCCCACTTCCCTCCCCGCAGGGAGGCGTCCGCCTGGGCGATGTTGCGGGCTTGGGCAAGGATCAGACCCATCGTGTGTTCGGCCGCAGAGACCGCATTCGCCCTGGGCGCGTTGACGACGAGCACCCCCGCGTTCGTCGCTGCGGTGATGTCGATGTTGTCGACGCCGATCCCGGCCCGCCCGATGACGCGCAGCCTCGGGGCAGCAGCGATGAGTTCGGCGTCCACTGCGGTCGCGGACCGAACAACGAGCGCGTCGGCATCGGCAAGCCGCCGTTTCAACTCCTCCCGATCGACGCCGACTGCGACATCGACGACTGCGGACCCCCGCAGGATGTCGATCCCCGCCTCGGCGATCGCCTCCGCAACGACTACACGCATGGATGGCATTGTCGTCGAACGTTCCCCCGACACCAACACGAGCCGCCTCTAGAGTTGGAGGTGAAAGGAGGCCTCGCATGAAGACATGGGCTCCGAAGGTCGTCGTTGCGGCGACGGATGGATCGGAGGGGAGCATCAGGGCATGCCAGGTAGCCGTGAGTATCGCTCGCGCCTGGGATTCGAAGCTCCTCCTCGTCACCGTCGTTCGCCCACCGGAGGGGTGGTGGGGCATCGGGGGTGCGCCCCCTACCGCAACCGCGTTGACGAAGGCACTCGACGACGCGCAGCAGGAAGCGCTCGATCGGACGATGGGTTCACTCGACTTGTCGGATGTCGACTACGAGACAGTCGAGGAGCTCGGTGATCCGGCTGCAACGATCGTGGGGTTCTGTGAGCAGCACCAGGCCGATCTGCTCGTGATCGGCCGGCGTGGCGCAGGGCTGATAGAACGCTTCATCCTGGGTTCGGTCGCAGACCGGCTCGTGCACTACGCACCTTGCCCCGTGATGGTCATCCCGCCGGCGTAGCCGGACCGTCAGCTTCGAGCCGCCTTCAGCAAGGCAATCGAAAGCAGACCGAAGATCAGAGCAGCGGCCAGGAGGCTGATCGCCGCCGCGATGTCATCGGCTCTCACGGCGTGCACGATCGCAAGCCATCCGGCCACCATTCCCGACAGCACGGTGAACCACGCTGCCGTACTCACTGCGCGCATCATCCCTCCTCACCGAATCTTGAAATACCAGATCCACGCTGCCACTCCGAGGAGCGCCCCCCAGAACGCAAGCCTGACGAGCTTCTTGATCAGCCAGAACACCACGAGGACCGCGGCCGCGATCCCGATCACGAGCGGCAACTTCTCCATGGCATTGAGGATAGAGCGAAGGAGGGCGTTTCTCGCCTGTTGGTCCTCCCAGCGCAGGGCTTCGCCTGCCAGTTCTGGGTTTTCGGTTCTGGGTTCTCGGTAGGAGGTCGCCCCGAGGTCTTGTGGTCTTCTAGGTAGCGTTCTGGCTGAAGACTGAAGACTGAAGACTGCTCGCGCAGCGAGCCTGTTGGTCCCCCCAGCGAAGCCGCAGGGCCGAGCGTTGGGGGGAAAGTACCGCAGCGGCGAAGCCGCTGGGGTAGGGGGGGTCGTGCGCGCGCTACGTTGGTGGGCACCGCCCCCTCCGTCCTCGACCTCCGGCCGAGTCCACCTCCCCCAACACTCGCTTCGCTCCCTGGGGGAGGAAACGGGCACCGCCCCCTCCGTCCTCGACCTCCGGCCGAGGGCTCAGATGTGCATCACCGATGCCGGTGTCAGTCGGGGCACCGCCCGGTCAACGCCATCCAGCGTTCCGGTACGCTCCACGCCCACCACGAACATCCTTGCCTGCTTCGCTGCGGCGACTCCTGCTTTGCTGTCTTCGACGGCGACGCACTCCTCTGCGGGCACACCGAGTCTCCCCGCGGCTTCGAGGAACAGATCCGGTGAGGGTTTACCGTGTTCGACCTCGTCGCCGGCCACGGAGACGTCGAAGAACCTGCCGAGTCCTGTCGTCGAGAGCGCCAGATCGAGTCGTGCCCGAGCACTGGACGATGCGACCGCCATCGGCACTCCCCGTCTATGAAGCGCGAGGAGCGTGTCCTCGGCGTCCTCGAACGCCTCGAGTGATCGTGTGAAGCGGTCGGCGATTGCCGCGGCCAGTTCATCGTTGAACCGGTCGCGATTCGGCAGTGCCACCCTGTGTGAGAAGTGCTCGTACGCGTCGTCTTCGGTGCGCCCGGTGAGCATCTCGACGTCATCGTCGGTTGGCACGGTCCCATACCGGGACAGCACCTCGGCCCATGCGTCCCAGGCAAGTCCCTCCGAGTCGACGAGCACACCGTCGCAGTCGAAGATGATCGGCCTCATGCCCGTGACCGGAGCATCTCGTTCGCGGCCTTCGGATCCGCCTTGCCGCCGGTCGCTCTCATCACCAGACCCATCAGATAGCCCAGCACCTTCAGGTCGCCTTCCCTGAGCCGGGCAGCCTCGTCGGGGTGGTAGGCGAGGATCTCGTCCACGACCGCTTCGAGCGCGCCGGTGTCCTTCATCGCCAAGAGGTCCCGGGCGACAGCGACTTCCTTCGGTGTCCCTTCGCCGTTGAGCACCCCCTCGAGGACGGTCTTCGCGGCACTGCTGGACACGTCACCGGATTCGACGAGTGTCGCCAACTCTGCGAGCGCCCCACCCGTCAGCGGAGTCTCTTCGATCGACCTGCCTTCCCTACGGATATAGGCGGTCACCTCACCGACAAGCCAGTTGGACACGATCCTCGCGGATCCCCCGGCGCCAACGGCCGCCTCGAGGATCTCCCCGAGACCCCCACCGACGATCGTCGACGCCGTCACCGAATCGACCCCCATCGCCACATACCTGCTTCTGCGCTGAGACGGCAGCTCGGGTAGCCCCGATCGGATCCGTTCACGCCACTCGTCCGAGATTTCGATCGGAACGAGGTCCGGTTCGGTGAAGTAGCGGTAGTCGGAGCTCTCCTCCTTGGAACGCATGCTGTGGGTCACTCCGGCCGCCTCATCCCAATGTCGAGTCTCTTGCATCACCTGCCCGCCCCCGTCCAAGACGCGCTGCTGACGGTCGATCTCGAACGACAGTGCCCGTTCGAGGGAACGAAACGAGTTCATGTTCTTGACCTCGACCTTCACACCGAGCGCATCGGTCCCCTCAGGACGGAGGGAGATGTTCGCGTCGAAGCGCATCGAGCCTTCTTCGAGTTTGGCATCCGACACGTCGAGCGTCGCGACGATGTCTCTGAGTTCCTGCACGTACGCACGAGCCTGCGCCGGGCTGCGCAGGTCGGGTTCGGACACGATCTCGACGAGCGGCACACCCGCCCTGTTGAAGTCCAGCAGTGTGTAGTCGGCGCTCTGGATCCTGCCATCACCACCCATGTGGGTCGACTTGCCCGTGTCCTCCTCCATGTGCACCCTCGTCACCCCGATACGGGCCCGGTGTTCGTCGACCTCGACGACGAGGTGACCGTTCGAGCAGATCGGGATGTCGAACTGGGAGATCTGGTAGTTCTTCGGCATGTCCGCGTAGAAGTAGTTCTTCCGATGGAACACCGAACGGTGTGCGATCGTCGAGTCCAGCGCCAATCCGATGGCGATGATCCAGTCGATCGCCTGCTCATTCGGCACGGGCAACGATCCGGGGAGGCCGAGACACACCGGACAGGTGTGCGTGTTGGGTTCTGCGCCGAACTCCGTCGAGCATCCGCAGAACATCTTGGAGCGCGTCTTCAGCTCGACGTGCGTTTCGATTCCGATGACGGCCTCGCAGCTCATGACCCCACCTTCTCAGAACGAAGCAGCTCGAAGCCGGCGAGGCGTTCGATCTCGGCAGCCACCCGAAACAGCATCGGCTCACCGAGCGCCGGCGCCATGACCTGAAACCCGATCGGGAGTCCCGCCCCGTCCAGACCCACAGGCACGCTGATCGACGGCTCACCCGACAGGTTGGAGGGGATCGTGCAGATGTCGGACATGTACATAGAAAGCGGATCTTGTGTCCGTGCGCCCAGCTCGAACGCTGTCGTCGGGCTCGTCGGAGACACCAGTACGTCGACCCGCTCGTAGGCCGACGCGAAGTCCCGGCTCACGAGTGTACGCACCCGCTGCGCTTGACCGTAGAACGCGTCGTAGTATCCGGCTGACAGGGCGTAGGTACCAAGCAGCACCCTTCGAGTGACCTCCGGTCCGAAGCCGGCGTGTCGCGTGTGGCCCATCATCTCCTCGACGGTGCCCCCATCGACACGGTTCCCGTATCGCACTCCGTCGAATCGCGCGAGGTTCGCGGAGCACTCCGCTGGAGCGATCAGGTAGTAGCAGGACAAGGCGTACGAGGTGGACGGCAACGACACTTCGATGACGTCCGCGCCGGCTCCCCGCAGCGTGTCGAGGGTTCGTTCGAAGGCTGCGAGAACCTCTGCGTCGATCCCATCTCCGGACAGTTCCCTGACCACACCCACTCGGACACCTTCGATCCCTCGTCCGATGTCCGACCGGAAGGCGGGGACCGGACCACGGTACGACGTCGCGTCCAGGGGATCGTGCCCTGCGATCGTCTCGAGAATGGTCACGGCGTCGTCGACCGTTCGTGCAATCGGGCCGATCTGATCGAGTGAGGAGGCGAACGCGATCAGGCCGTAACGAGAAACCAGACCGTACGTCGGCTTCATGCCTACGACACCGCAAAGGGAGGCAGGCTGCCTGATCGATCCGCCGGTGTCCGAACCGAGCGCGCCCAGCGCGGATCCGGAGGCCACCGAGGCGGCCGACCCGCCGGACGATCCGCCGGGGACCCTGTCGGTGTTCCAAGGGTTCCTCGTCGGTCCATACGATGAATTCTCGGTCGATGATCCCATCGCGAACTCGTCGAGGTTCGCCTTGCCCACGATCACGGCTCCCGCCGCTCGCAGCCGAGCGACGACTGTCGCGTCATAGGGAGGAAGGTAACCGGAGAGCACCTGGGAACCTGCCGTGGTCTCCACACCGTCCGTCACCATGTTGTCCTTGACCGCCACGGGAATGCCCTGAAGAAGGCCCCGATCGTCACCACGAGAGAACGCGGCGTCGGCTTCCTCGGCGGCCGTCCGTGCGCCCCCTCGATCGATCGTGAGGTAGCTGTGCAGTTCCGCTTCCGTACGCGCCGCCTGGTCGAGTACCGCGTCCAGCAGGTCGACGGCGGAGATCTCTCGTGATCGCAGCGCCTCGGAGGCCGCTCGAATGGTGAGGTCCGTGGGCGCGCTCATCACGTTTCCAGTGCCGGTGGAACCCGAAAGTAGCCGTCCTCGGACGCGGGTGCCTGCTCCAGCACCACGGACCGGTCGAGAGACGGGCGTACGTCGTCGGGTCGAAACGAGTTCACCATCGAAAGCGGATGTGCGGTCGGCGGTACGTTTTCGGTGGGCAGATCCTGGACGCGCGCTGCGTGCTCCAGAATGACGCCGAGCTGGCTCCCGAATCGTGCAAGCTCCTCGCCGCTCAGATCGATACGGGCCAGTCGCGCCACATAGGCGATGTCGATGTCGATGGGCATGCCTCGATGTTAGGCAGCCCCGTGGAGATGAGAACTAACGTATCGACGTCGACCATGGGAGTGTCGTGAAGATCCTCATCGCTGCCGCCGAATGTTCACCGCTCGCCCGCACCGGTGGTCTGGGTGAGGCGGTGCAGGGTCTCGCATCGGCCCTGGTGCGCCTTGGGGTCGATGTCACGGTTGCGATGCCGAGGTATCGGCATCTCGCCGACGTCGGCGTGCCGGTCAGCGAACCGACCGAGGCGCGACTCATCGACAATCAGGGCATCCGCGTGCTCGCCTTGGAGGACGCCAAGGCGTTCGACCGTAAGGGCATCTACGGTCCGACGCCGGGCTCGGTGTATGAGGATGAATGGTGGCGATGGGCGCGGTTTGCCGCCCGGGTCGCCCAACTGGCCGGCGACTTCGACATTCTTCACGTCCACGACGGACAGCCCGCCCCGGCCGTGCTCCTCACCGACACACTCTCGGTTCTCACCGTGCACAACTCGGCGTATCCGCTTCTCGGTCCACTCAAGGAAACAGCCGCCCTGCTCGGAGTCGATGCCATCCACCGCAGGCTCGGTGGCTCCCTCGAGTGGTACGGGCACGCCAACTACCTCAAGGCCGGCATCGCCGGAGCCGACCGGGTCACGACCGTCAGCCCTTCGTTCGCCGCGCAGCTGGCCGAGGATGCCGAGGTCAGCTCCGGACTCAGTGAAGTCATCCGGTGGCTCGACCATCCCGTGATCGGCATCCTCAACGGAATCGACGTGGCGCGCTGGACTCCGGCGTCGGATCCGGCCCTCCCCACCTCGTTCACACCTCGAAGGCCGGCTGGACGGAAGGCGGCCAAGGAAGCGCTCTTGGCGAAAGCCGGCCTCGATGACGGCTTCCTGCTGGGCAACGTCGGCCGGATGACCGAACAGAAGGGTCTCGGTCTGCTCGATCCCGATCTCGACACGCTCGTCAAAGAAGGCTGCAGGTTCGTTCTCGTCGGCAACGGTGACCTCGATGCAACCGTGGACGGTTGGGCGACACGTCATCCGCGCGCCGTGTGGCACGCCGTCTACGACGAGGACCTCGCTCGGCTGGTGTTCGCCGGCTCCGACGCGTACCTCATGCCGTCACGATTCGAGCCGTGCGGGCTCGGTCAGATGTATTCGATGCGCTACGGATCCATCCCCATCGCGAGGCTCACCGGTGGTCTGGCCGACACGGTCATCGACCTGGACGAGACACCCGAGGAGTCGACCGGCTTCGGATTCCGTCTGTTCGATCAGAGAGAGCTGGTCAAGACGGTTCGCAGGGCACGTCGCATCCACGATCGTCACCGTGCCATGTGGAGGGCCATGCAGCGCAGAGGCATGGAGGCCGATTGGTCGTGGGATCGGGCCGCAGGCAGATACCTCGAGGTGTACGAGGACGTGCTCGACTGACCACCGGAGGCCTCCCGGGATGAACCGACCGGCGGAAGGAGTTGGCGGATCAGCCGTCGCCTACACAGCGAGCACCCAGCGAGGCAGCGGGAAGCTATCAGCTGTCGGCGCGAGCCCGCTCAACCTATTCGAGCGGTGCAGGGCTGGTCGTCAAGAACCGCTTCAGTGTCTCGAAGGTACGCCGGAGGTTCTCCTCCGGCACACTCTCCTCCGCCTGATGTGCCTGGAGTGTCTCGCCGGGACCGTAGTTCACCGCAGGCACCCCCCTGCCTGCGAGACGTGCGACGTCGGTCCACGCCTGCTTGGGACGGATCGGGCCTCCACACACGCCGATGAGATGCTGCAGGAACGGGCTGTCCTCGGAGATCGGCGCCGCGGGCGCCCGGTCGACGATCTCCACCTCGTCTGCGTCGGATGTGATCGCCCGAAGCGAGGTCTCGGCCTCGTCGAGGGTCTTGTCGGGCGCGAACCGGTAGTTGAGGTTGAACTCCACCATCGCCGGCACGATGTTCCTCGCGACCCCTCCGTTCGCCATCGTGACGGTGGCGACCTCCTTGAACTCCAGCCCGGCGACATGCACAACATCGGGCAGGCGACCATGCATCTGCGTCAGCCACTCTCCGGCCTTGGTGATCGCGTTCTCCCCAGTCCAGGGACGTGCGGCGTGGGCGGCGACGCCTGCGAAACGTACCGCTGCGTTGATCGATCCCACGCATCCGAGCTGCAACTCCATGTCCGTCGGTTCGAGCACGACGGCAAACTCGGCCTCGGTGAGCCACTGGGCGCGCTCGAGAACGGTTTCGAGCCCGTTGGCGTCCGCAGGGCCTTCCTCGCGGTCGTAGAACACACCAGCGATGGGGTACGGCCCGGCCCGGACGGCGGCGTCGTTGAGGAGGTGCATCATGACGGCGATGCCCGCTTTCATGTCTGAAGCGCCGAGCCCGTGAACCCGACCGTCGGCGAGATACGCCGGTCCCTGTCCCTGGGACGGGACCGTATCGAGGTGACCAACAAGCAGCACGGTCGGGTGCAGGGAGCGATCTCCGACAATGACGGAGTTGCCGATTCGGTCCACGCCGAGTCGACCCCACGTCGGAAGAAACTCGGCTGCGACGTGGGTGGCGATGCGCCCCTCGCTTCCGGTCTCCGATGAAACATCGATCAGTTCAATGAGTGTGGCGGTCAGATCGTTCATACCTGCACCTCGAACGTCCGGAGGGCATCGTTCAGCGACGTCTTGTCGTCTGTGGAGCCCGATCGTCGGCCGATGATCAGCGCCGCGGGGAGCTGGTAGGTACCCGCTGGGAACGACTTCGGTCGTGTCCCTGGAATCACCACCGACCGTGCCGGAACACGTCCCCGGTACTCGACCGGTTCGCTCCCGGTGACGTCGATCACCGGGATGCTCGAGCTGAGTACCACGTTCGCGCCGAGCACCGCCCCCTCTTCGACGACGACTCCTTCGACGACGACGGACCTGCTGCCGATGAACGACCCGTCCTCGATGATGACGGGTCTGGCGGCGGGTGGCTCCAGGACTCCCCCGATCCCGACACCGCCGGAGAGATGGACATTCCTTCCGATTTGCGCGCACGATCCGACCGTTGCCCACGTGTCGATCATGGTGCCGGTCCCTACCCACGCTCCGATGTTGACGTACCCGGGCATGACGACGACACCCGGCTCGCAGAATGCGCCGTACCGGACCGCCCCCGGCGGTACCACCCGTACGCCTGCTGTTGCCAGGTCATGTTTCGTGGCGATCTTGTCGTGGTACTCGAACGGTCCGGTCCGGGTCGTCGTCAACGGCTGTATCCGGAAGTACAGCATGATGGCTTCCTTGACCCATTGGTTGACAACCCACTCGCCACCGCTCTTTTCAGCGACACGAACCTCACCACGGTCGAGCGACGCGATCGTACGCTGCACCGCTTCTCGCGCCCCCTCCAACAGCGACAGGTCTGCGTATGCGGCTTCGATCAGCTCCCGGTCAGACATGACCGCACCACCCCTACTGCTGCTTCACACTCCTCCACCGTCGGGACGAGCGCCAGCCGGATGTACCCCTCGCCGCCCGAACCGAACGCGGTGCCCGGCGAGACGATCACCCCTGCGTCCAAGAGCCGCCGCGAAGCCGCAGCGTCGTCACCGACAGCCACCCACAGGTAGAGCGCCCCTTCGGATGCCGCCACCCGGTGACCGAGCGACGTGAACGCTTCAGAGAGAATCGCCCGCTTGGTGCTGAAGATCTTGCGGCGCACCTCCGGATGGGCATCGTCGGACCATGCGGCGATCGCCGCCGCCTGGACGAACTCGGGGGAGGCAGTACCCGTCGAGCTGCGAAGCTCCCGCAGAAGATGGATGGCGTCGGCGTCGCCGACGATCGCTCCGCTGCGGTACCCGGTCATCCCCGAGCGCTTCGAAAGACTCAGATATGACAGCACGCCGGTAGACCGATCGTCGGCAACCTGGAGAATCGACGGCGGAGGTTCGTGCTCGTAGATGTCGGCGTAGCACTCGTCCGAGCAAACGAGGGTTTCGTGCGCCCTCGCCGTGTCGTGGATCGCTTGGAGTTGATCCCTGGACGCGACGGCACCGGTCGGGTTGTGTGGGTAGTTGATCCACAGCAACGCTGCGCGGTCCCATGTGTCGATCTGAGCCGGCCTCAGCACGAAGTCCCCGTCGAGACGGACCGGAATCAGCTCGGCCCCGGCGAGCGCCGCACCTCGCTCGTACACGGGGTAGGCGGGGGTCGGCCAGATGACGGCATCGCCTGCGTCCTTGTCGACGAACGCGAACGCGGTGGAGAAGATCGCCTCCTTCGCCCCCGAGGTGGCGAGAACCTGCCGATCGGGATCGACCGTGACCCCGAACCGTCGCATCACGTAGTCGGCGATCGCCGATCGCAACGCCGGAAGGCCGGCCGTTGTCGGGTACTGAGAAACGGTGGGGACTGCAGCCTTCAGAGCGTCGGGGATGAACGTCGGGGTCGGCTCCCGCGGATCACCCAGCGAGAAGTCGATCAGTGTCTCGCCGGCGGCGCGCATCGCGCGGGCCTTCTCCTGGAGCGGCGCCATCGGATAGGTGCCCAACGACGTGAGGACCGGATTGGCGTGCATGTGTTGAACGGTAGTCGGGTCAGGCTGGTGTTTCGGTGCGATCTTCTGGGCCGCGTTCGAGGAGCTGTTCGAACCCCTGCTCGTCGAGAACCGGGACACCGAGAGCGGTCGCCTTGGTGAGTTTCGATCCCGGAGAGATCCCGGCGACCACGAACGATGTCTTGCCGGACACCGAGCCCGACACGGTTCCGCCGCGAGCTTCGATGGCTTCCGTTGCGCCTTCCCGAGTCCAGCGCTCGAGCGTTCCCGTGAGCACGATCTTCACACCGGTCAGCCGGCCGGACGTCTCAGTCGTCTCCTCCGTGAGGCGGACCCCCGCGGAGCGGAGGCGGTCGATGAGTTCGACGGTCTCGGCAGAGGTCGCCCATCCGCGCACAGACGAGGCGATCGTCGGG
>Ga0307420_1000840_pt1 | contig 13875 bp, 9 predicted proteins | sample SalMarWE160240MG_2_FD_202167 | JGI IMG/M metagenome (GOLD analysis project Ga0307420, IMG submission 202167) | Salt marsh sediment microbial communities from the Plum Island Ecosystem LTER, Massachusetts, United States - WE1602-40 | ecosystem: Environmental > Aquatic > Marine > Intertidal zone >... | reverse complement strand
GTGCGAACAGGTCTGCCCGCTTGATGTACCGGACAATGAGAATGAATTTAGCCGTACCGCTCACCGGGTAATATATGTTCCTTTTACGACGGCTGTGCCGCAAAAAGCCTTGATTGATATTGATTACTGCCTTTTTTGCGGTAAATGCGTGCAAACCTGCCCCTCGAACGCGATTGATTTTAACCAACAGTCTCAACAACTGGAAATTGAAACCCGGACAATTATCCTGGCGACCGGTTACAAAGTAACGCCGTATAATGCCAAGAAGGAGTATGGAGCGGGAAAACTTTTAAACGTGATCGATGGATTGATGATGGAACGCCTGCTTGCGCCTACCGGCCCATACGGACGAGTATTACGCCCTTCGGATGGCAAGCAACCTGCATCCATCGCCTACGTCCAATGTGCCGGTTCACGCGATCAAACATTGGGTGTACCGTACTGCTCACGCGTCTGCTGCATGTACGCAATTAAACAAGCAATGCTGCTCTCCGGGACACTGCCCATGGCAGATATTTCCATTTACTACATGGATATTCGCGCTTTTGGCAAGGGTTACGAGCAGTTCTACCAGAGTGCAAAAGCGATGGGGATCGAGTTTATTAAAGGCAAGGTAGCGCGTATTACTGAAGATGAAAATCATAATCCTGCTGTGCGGGTCGAATTGATTGATGACAATTCCAGGGTTGTTGAACGAAAACATGATATAGTGGTTCTCTCGGTAGGTATGCTGCCGGGTTGGAATCCTGAATCGTTAATCGGAGTATCGACAGCCGAGGATGGTTTCGTTCAAATTCCTAATTATAATATTGCACCAACGATAACGGCGCAGTATGGAATCTTTGCCACAGGTACTGCTATTGGTCCGATGGACATTGTAGACAGCATTATGACAGCTAGTGCCGCAGCTGCAGAAGTTGCGGCTTTTATTCGATCGCAGAATCGTAGTGAGATGGCTCTAATCTAAGATGAGAGGAATTTAGACGATGGCTGAGGAATCGAAAAAACCTGAACCGACCGGAGCAAGTCAAGCCGGTTCTATTTCGGAAGAACCTCGTATTGGAGTTTACATCTGTGATTGTGGAGGCAACATCAGCGATACTGTACGCTGTGATCAAGTTGCAAACGCGCTCAGGAAACTTCCCAACGTGGTTGTCTCGCGGCGCTATCAATTTATGTGTTCTGATCCGGGTCAAAAGCTGATCATAGACGACATTAAAGAAAACGGTATCAACCGGGTTGTAGTGGGAGCGTGTTCCATTTTTCTGCATGAACAGACATTCCGTAAAACCGTACAGCGTGCAGGATTGAATCCGTATCTGTACTGCCACATCGGCTTGCGAGAGCAAAATAGCTGGGTGCATCATACGTACCCAATCGGTGCTACAACTAAAGCCATTCGTATGATGTCCGCCGGTATCACCAAAGCTCGCCTGATGAAGCCGCTGGAAGATATACATTTGGAAGCCCACAAACATGTACTCGTTATCGGTGGCGGTGTGGCAGGCTTGCGTTCCGCGTTGTCACTTGCACGTAGCGGCTTACAAGTTACGTTGATTGAAAAAAGTCATTTCCTGGGTGGTCATCTCGCACAGTGGGAACAGGTCTTTCCGACCGAGGAAGACGCACGAACATTACTGAACGGGCTGATCGAGGATGCAAGAATACAGCCCAATCTCCGTATCCTTACCGGGGCTGAGATGATTTCCGCTAAGGGCTATGTCGGTAACTTTACGATTTGCGTTCGCCAGCAGCCGCGCGGTATCGCTGATAATTTCGAGTTAGTAGATAAAGCCATCGCTGTCTGCCCGGTCGAAGTGCCGGACGAATTCAACTTTGGGATGACCAATCGTAAGGCGATCTATCGATCTTATGCGGGTTGTTACCCTGCAAGCCCGGTCATTGACAGAGAACATTGCACCAAGTGTGGGGAATGTCTGAAGGTTGATAAGAAAAACAGCATACATCTTGATGAACCTGCGATTGAGATTGAATTAAAGGTAGGAGCGGTCGTTATAGCGACCGGTTTCCGTTTGTACGAACCCTTTCAGGGTGAAATGGGTTACGGTAAATTGTCAGGAGTGATTACTCTTCCTCAATTGGAACGTCTATTATCGAGTGGAAGATCGACAGAGAATACCCTGAAATGGAACGGACAAACTGTCCGCAGTATGGCAATGATCCATTGTGTGGGCAGCCGCCAAATTGAGGGTGTGCACGCACCCCAGCCGGACGGGAAGGTGAACGACTATTGTTCGAGAGTGTGCTGCACAGCTACATTAAGTACGGCTAACAGAATTCGTGAACGATTCCCGAACATTAACATTTATGATGTCTATCAAGACATTCGGACATATGGTCGTGGACATGAAGATTATTATACTAAAGCATCGAAGAATCTTGTAACCTTCCTGCGTTATATCGGTGAAGAAATTCCAGAAGTGGTGCAAGCTGAGGAAGGCGCAGAGTATCCACTGATTGTGAGAGTGAAAGATCATTTAACATGGGGAGAAGAGATCGAATTACCGGTAGATCTGATCGTATTGTCTGTAGGAATGATGCTGAGTCCGGTGAAAGATTTGGTTGAAATGCTTAAAGTAGCACCGGGAAATGACCGTTTCTTATTGGAAGTACATCCCAAGTTGCGGCCCGTTGAGACAGCTGTGGCAGGCGTGGTGTTGGCCGGTACGGCACAAAGTCCGATGAATATTCAGGAAAGTTGTGCTGCGGCTGAAGCTGCAGCTACAAAAGTTGTTGTCCTGCTCAACCGAGGAAAAGTCGATCTTGAACCTTACATTGCGAGAGTTGACCCCAAACGCTGTAAGGGTACGGGAGAATGTGTACACGTATGCCCCCAAGAAGACACAATCCATTTGGAGACTTTCATAGATAACGGGAAAACGCTCCAGCGAGCCGTGATCACCGCAGCTAACTGCAATGGATGCGGCGTGTGTGTTAGTGCCTGTCCAAACCAAGCGATCGATGTGCAGGGTTGGAATCTTAATGATTTTAATGCAATGGTGGAGGCGATAACATCGGAGATACCTATTCCGGAAAATAATTCATGAAGTTAAAAAATAAAGAAGAGACTAGAAAGCAAACGCATATTTTGGGCGAACTACGTCAGCAGCACGGCGCTCAGGTGAAACATGCTAAAGAGTTACTAAAGGAACAACAGACCGTTCGCAAGACATTACAGAGTGTTTTGCAGCATGAGCCGCAGTCGGTCCCTCAATTAGCTGCAACAACGAAAATAGCTGCACATGTAATTTTGTGGCATATTGCAGCGATGAAAAAATATGGTGTTGTTGAAGAAGCGGGAATGGACGAGAACAGAGAGTACTACCTGTATCGTCTGGCGAAGGAGGCGAAATCATGAGTCAGCGCGCTGATCCTCGCTTTGTTTCTGAACTGAAAAAGTATGGAATGGTGAACATTGAGTCCTGCTTCAATTGCGGCAATTGCACTGCAGTGTGCCCGCTTTCGACTGAAGAAGATAATTTTCCGCGCCGAATGATTCGCTATTCACAAATCGGCATGGAAGAAAAATTACTCAGCAGCAAAGAACTCTGGATGTGTTACTACTGCGGCGAATGCACTATCACATGTCCGCGTCAAGCTGATCCCGGTGAATTTATGGCAGCGGCTCGACGTTACGCGATTGCTAAATATGATCCTCTTGGATTAGCAAAACTACTTTACACATCTTCAAATTTCACTGTTCTGTTCCTCGTTGTACTGGCTGCTGTGTTGGGAATATTCTTTTATTCTTTTCATGGCCCGATGCAGAGTGATACATTTCGCTTGTTCGAGTTTATCCCTGCGGAAGTGATTCACGATTCCGGCGTGATTGCGGGAATCATCATCGTACTCGTGGCTCTTGCGGGAATGGTAAATATGATCATCCATATTAGAAAGGAAAAAAAGTTACCCAAGGGTGCAAGGCTCAATTGGTTTGGAGCGATGTGGGATACGATTGTCGTTGAAGGATTGGGGCAAAGCCGCTATCGGAAGGACTGTGAAGCATATTCAAAAGAGCAACATTGGTATAAAAAAAGGTGGTTTATTCACGCTGCAATAATGTGGGGTTTTCTGGGATTGTTTTTGGCTACTGTATTAGATTACTTTTTGTATTTGCTTGAAATCAAACCCATTGGAACATGGGTGCCGATATGGTATCCGGTCAGATTGTTGGGTACACTGGCAGGAGTTGTGATGATGTATGGTGTTTCGGCTGCCATTATCCACAGATTGAAAAAAGCTGACGAACCATCGAAGAATTCAACACCTTCGGATTGGATCTTCTTAATCCTTCTCTGGCTGGGAGGATTGACCGGTTTTGCATTGGAGATTGCTCTATATTTACCACAGCCGTACGCTTGGAGTTACTGGATGTTGTTGATACATCTTATTGTGGTAGTAGAATTGCTTGTCTTGCTGCCTTTTTCCAAATTTGCACATGTGGTCTATCGGACGGTAGCTCTTTACGTGTGCGCTCTTAAGCCTCTATCTAAATGAAACCGCCGGCTTTGGAAATCAAGAAAAAGAAATTCGTCTTGTAAGTTTTTTAACATAATAAAATCATATAATTCAAGGAATTATATCATGGCTGAAAAAATGATCGTTGTATGCAACGGTGTAGCTCCAAGTAGTATCATGCCCGCATTGATTTTTGCCTCATCCGGTATTGCACTCGATTATGAGGTGCATATGTTCTTTTGTCCGGCTGGTGCACAGGCACTTGTTAAAGGCGAATTAGAGAAAATCGGTACGACGAAGGGCATGCCAAATCCCGTAGAGCTTTTCAACACGATCTTGGACCAGAAAGGTAAGATTGTGTTCTGTGAACTAGCAATTGTAAACAAGGGCATAGACCCGAAGGATTTGCGCGATAGCCGTATCGTGATCGAGAAAGTACCGCCGTTTTTGATGGCAGCAGAGGGTGCAAAGATGACATTTGTTTTCTAACTGTATAGCTAAAAGAGGCGAATGTTCTTGTAATTGACTCTTGTTACCTGAATCAATAACAGAGACAAATTGAAAATAAAAGCCCGATTCAGTAAAAGAATCGGGCTTAAGTGGTTTATAAACTTACAACAGAACTTATTTCATAAATATAATCTTTATTGTATTTGTAAAGTTCTTTCCTTTCTCCGATTGCGCGGTGAGACGTGCAAAATATATTCCGCTTGCAAGTTTTCCGGCATCGAATGTAACTGAATAGTTACCGGATTTCTTCGTTTCATTTACCAGTTCTGCTATTTCACGTCCGAGTATATCGTATATCTTCAAACTTACATGACTATTTCCTGAAATCTGATATTTTAAAGTTGTCGATGGATTGAATGGATTCGGAAAATTCTGAAATAAGGATATTTTAAAAGGGATGCTGATGTCTCTGGTGTTTTTAACTTTAGTAGGTTGAATTATACTCTCCAGTTGTGGAATAAGCCAATCGTTGATACCGCCGTCGATTTGTGCATCAGAATTGCTCCAGATGTAATCCCGAAAACCATTTAAAATCCGCCAGGCATTCATATCATACCTGATTGCCTCTCCTGCTGTAACAGCGACTCTATGATCCATCCCGTCCAGTATAACTTGTTTATCCATATCAATGGATATTGAATCCTACATTGCTATTGCTTCATTTCTCAGATTCTTAATAGTCGGAAGTGATGGGCTTCCCGTTGCGTAGAATTCAATTGTGTGTGCGATTGTCATAATAACTGCCATTGCTTTTGAGGGACTTTTCGTAGTCTTTAAAATTCCAAATCCACTTTCTCCCCATCCTACATTATGAGTTCCGTTGTACGATGGAAGAGCGGCGATATCCCAGTAATTGGTACTGTCGCTCAATGTTCCGCAATACCATGAACCGGCCGTTACCATAGCTGTTCTGCCTGACTGTCCAAAGAATGTATTTGGGCACAAGACAAAAGCAAGGAATATGCAAATAGCAAATCTACTACGCATAATACACCTCCATTACTGTAATGTGAGAACGGGATCTTTAGAAACGCTGGTAATTAAATAATGAAAAAGAAGAGGAAAATCGTATGACTACAAGAGGTGCGTGAAAAGTCTGACCACTTTTTTAAATAATGGCTCTAAATATCCTAACTTTTCGTTTTTTAATAGATTAATTCAGCAGTTCAGCTCTGTATTCCTTCGGTGTTTTGCCTGTATATTTTTTAAAGACAGAATTAAAAACTGATTTATTGTTATATCCAAGCTCATAAATGACCTCCAGTATAGTCTTTTCTTTATGAGATCCTGCCATAAGTTTCTGGGCTTCGCGTATTCGATATGCATTAATAAATTCAAAGAAATTTTGATTAAAGCCCTTATTAATTACTTCTGAGAGTGATCGAACAGGAATTTCCACCAATTCAGACAATTTTGTAATGGTGATGTCAGGAATAAGATAAGGTTTCTTTTCGTTCATATAACGTGTCAGGATTGTTTTATACTCATTAAAAACTTTTTCTGATAGCGACGGATTTTGAGGCTTTAAAACTTTAAAATCGATCAGTGAAAAGAGTTCCGGATGATTCAATCCGTAGTAAAATAGAATAAGAGGAAAGATAAGATAACTTACAATTTGTGACATAAACAGCACGTGGCTGTAAATTCCAAGGAACCGATAGACATAGTGTTTTAAGAATCCAAGATAATTCATTATGAGGAAACCATATAGAACGATATTTAACCATGACAATTTGCGCGGGAGAACAGTGGATTGATAATGCTTCATATCCTTTTTATAAAGATATACGATAATAATTGCAGTTATAAGATATCCGATAATTTGTGTATTCAATATTATTGTGCCTATCAGTTCTTCAAAATCAGAAAACAAATTTCCGGAAAGTACTATAGCTCTTTTGCTGTCGGCAGAATGAATATAAAACCTGACTGTTAGGAGAGACATGACTGTCAAAGAAGGAATGGCATGCAAGAAATACCATTTCTTAAACCGGAAATTCCTTTGAAGTACAGACAATACATAGAAGAATAATATTGGAGCGACGATAAATTTAAAGGCTTCACCGATATAAATGATATGTGGAAAATGTGTAAAAACAGAATATGGAAAATATCCAATGATCCAATCAAAATACAGCATTGCGCATGAAAATAAGAAGAGTGCGAAGAGAATGTTCCGTAACCGATTTCCATTCATATGTATTATAAAGAAGACAGCTAGTAAAAGATACAGAGCAAGTGAAAAAACGATAATAAACCGAGATGTTTTACCGAGTATATTATCAAAAGAATCGAGATTTTGGACAGGAATAAGTATATCAATTTTTGGGGAAGGTTTATACCATCTTACCATATTGCAATTGGATTGATGCATACCCATTTCCCGCAATCGATAATTCAAAAGGGCAACTGCAGATCGAATATCGGTTCCGTAATATTCCTTTCCTACAACCTGCCAATTGGTTATCTCGTCAAGATGTAATGGTTCTTGTACTGTATCGGCTCCTTTCACAGGAAAGGCAAGACGCCAGAGCGGTTCACGATCATTTAAAAACATCGTAAGCATTTGACCGGAAATAACGTCCTGTAGATTCTGATTTTGGCATTCCTGCCAGAACATGCGTTTAGATTCGTCCATCATTTCATAACTTTTCCGAAACTCCATAAAGACATAGCGAAACGACAGCGTGTCGATAGCCAACACTTCGTTTTGTGCATGGATCGGCAGAGGAGCACAGAGAAATAATAATGCTGTAATAGTATTTATTGCGGTATTTCTGAAGTGCGTGAAGGAATGATTTTTTGAATTCATTTTACATAGTATTTGCACAGCATAATTATTCAGCATCATTATTCAGCATCATTATCATCTTTCATATCGCTGCTATAGAAATAATCGGAAACATAAAAGTTCCGCCAATGTTTGCTTGCACCCCCTTGTAAAGAAATATCCCTCTTCCTCTTTATAAAAACAAGAATGATCTTGTACAATCTGATTGAAGAGAAAAATCGACCTTTCTTTTGCTCTTATCTTCATTTAACTAACATGTCGATTTTTAACAAGAGGGGCATTTTATGAAAAAATATCGTTTGTTTTTGCACTCATTTTTGGGATCGTAGCTTCGCAATCAGTATATGCGCAGAAGAAATCCGTCGAGCGGAAAGAAGGAAAAGCTGTAAAGAAAGAATTAAAAATTGAAAAGAAAATAAAACACGATAAAAAAGACAGGGAAATAAAATCCAGTAAGATGAAAAAGTGCTGTGATGAACCCGCTAAATGTAATGAAGAATTTCAAAAGAAAGGTAAAAAGAGAGAGAAATCGGATTTGAAAATATAAATTGAAAATAAAGTTGTATTAAAAGAAGAAATGAGCATGAAGAAAAATAAATAATTTTACACGGGATTTATTTAAAAAAGCCGGTTTGGAAATTCCAGGACTGTTTTTTCTATTCTGCTGATTGTATCTCAAACCACTTTTTATTAGTTTGTTTCACCCTGATTGTCCGGAAATTCCGTGATAGTCGGGGTAAAGTGTTTTTAAAATTAAAAGTATGATTGAAGAGATAAGAAAACGAATTACTGAAAGCGAACCGTTTCGTCAATTGACTGATTCGATTAAGTTTATCCGGCCTGAAACAACGATTCAACTTCAGGGAATCAGCGGTTCCTTGACGGCATTCGTAGCGTCGCATATCTTCAAATCGAGCAGGACGCAAATGCTTATGGTAGTTCCTGATAAGAATCGTGCCGAACAGCTCCTTGATGACTGTTCGCTTCTTCTGAACGGGAATTCTGTATATCTTTTAATCTCAGGTCCTGTTCATAATGAAGCCAAGCTTCTTGATATGAGTGCGACAATTTCACAGGTAGAGACACTCCGTGCTCTCTCTCATTCTGAATGCGTGCTTGTTATTGCTTCAGCAGAAGGATTAACAACAAAACTGCCGAATCCTGAAAAATTTCTTGAGCGTACAATTGAATTGGAAGTCAATAAAGAATATCCGTTTGAGCAGTTAATACAGAGACTTGCATTACTCAGTTTCGAGAAAAAAGACTTTGTCGAAGAATACGGCGACTATGCTGTCCGAGGGGGCATTGTGGATATATTTCCGTTTGTCGGAGATAATCCGATCAGGTTTGAATTCTGGGGTGACTTAGTTGAATCTGTCCGCGAGTTCGATGTACTTTCGCAGCGTTCTATCCGCGAACTGCAGGCTGCGAGTATAGTTGCAAGTCCATCTTCTGATTCAGGCGGTGAAAATGGAAACCGGAATTCAGTCTTCGATTACTTATCCGGCGATGCGCTTTTCCTTCTTGATGAACCGATGATGGCCGAAAAAGAAATAGACGAGCTTTTCCAGGAAGGTTATCCGGATCTTATTGATTGGAAGACACTTGAAAAACAAATGCGCAGCTTTAAACGATTCGAACATTCCATCATACGAAATTCTGCAGGCCGGGAATACATTGATTTTCATAGCCATCCCCAGCCGGCGATAGGCGGAAGTATAAAAAGACTTGTCGAGCATATTCGAAGATTTTCAGATCAGGATTCTAATATCTATATCGCATGCGATACAAAAGATGAAGGTGAGCGTATCACCGAATTAATTGAAGAGGAAATAACTTCGCCGGAATTTCAGGAATCCCGAATTGAACAGTCGGATGTTGCATCAGCAACGGAAGATGAGACAAATCAATCGGTTGATGTGAATAGAGATAGTTCGATACCGGCTGTTCTATATAAGATTCTGCCGGAAGCACTTCACAACGGATTCGTGTATCCTGCGGCAAGAATTGCAGTACTAACGGAACATGAAGTATTCGGAAGACTGAAAAGGCGCGGGACGGCAAATCGAAAGAAGTTTAAGGGCTTTACGCAAAAAGAGCTTCAGCAGCTTAATCGCGGCGATTTTGTTGTGCATCAGGACTACGGCATCGGACGGTTTGCCGGTTTGCAGAAGATTAAGATACGCGGCATTGAAGCGGAAGTTATGAAACTCGCATATAAAGAGAACGATACACTCTATGTTCATCTTAATTTTATTAACAGAGTTCAAAAATATTCTTCGCAGGAAGGCCATACACCAAAACTGAACAAACTGGGTAGTACAGATTGGGAAAGACTTCGATCCAGGGCGCGGAAGAAAATCAAAGATATTGCGCGTGATCTCATTAAGCTGTATGCACGGCGTAAACATGAGCAGGGATTTGCATTCGCTCCCGATACACACTGGCAGAAAGAAATGGAAGCGTCGTTTTTATATGAGGATACAACCGATCAGGTATCTTCAACAAAGGATGTTAAAAAAGATATGGAGCAAGCATCGCCGATGGACCGTTTAATATGCGGCGATGTCGGATTTGGTAAGACTGAAGTCGCAGTACGTGCGGCATTTAAAGCGGTAATGAACGGCAAACAGACCGCGGTGCTTGTCCCGACGACAATACTTGCACAGCAGCATTTCAACACATTCCTTGATAGAATCGGGCGCTATTCCGTACGCATAGAATCTCTCACACGTTTCCGTGCAAAGAAAGAACAAACCGAGGTTTTACAGGGACTTAAAGAAGGGAAAGTAGATGTTTTAATTGGTACACACCGTGTTCTATCTAAAGATGTTGTATTCAAAGATCTCGGATTGCTAATTATTGATGAGGAGCAGAGGTTTGGCGTAACGGCTAAAGAGAAACTGCGCCAGATTCGTGCGAGTGTAGACACGTTAACTTTGACAGCGACACCAATTCCGAGAACATTACAGTTCTCGCTAATGGGAGCGCGTGACCTATCGCTCATAAATACACCGCCGAGGAACCGTATTCCTATCCAGACAGAAATAGCTCAGTTCGATCCTCGGCTTATACGTGAGGCGATCATAAAAGAACTTTATCGCGGCGGACAGGTGTATTTTGTTCACGATCGGGTTCAAAACATCGGTACGATCCAATCGATGCTCGAAGAATATTTACCGAAAGTGCGTTTTCATGTTGCGCATGGACAAATGAAAGGGCATGAATTGGAAAAAGCTATGATGAACTTTCTAGAAAAAAAATATGATGTTCTCATATGCACCAAGATAATTGAATCGGGCATTGATATTCCCAGTGTGAATACGATAATTATCAATCGTGCTGACCGGTTCGGACTGGCTGAGCTGTATCAGCTGCGAGGGCGTGTGGGTAGATCCAATGTCCAGGCATATGCTTATCTGCTTACTCCGCCGCTTTCTGTTCTGCCGCGTGCTACGCTTCGCCGTCTGCAGGCAATTCAGGAATTTACGGAACTGGGATCCGGATTCAATCTTGCCATGCGCGATCTTGAAATTCGCGGTGCAGGCAACCTTCTGGGCGGAGAGCAGTCCGGATTTATTCTCGAAATGGGTTTTGAGATGTACCAGCGTGTGGTAGAAGAAGCGGTGGCAGAGTTGAAGGATGAGGAATTCAAAGAGTTAGTAGAAACAGAGAAGGGAGTAGGGAAAAGGAAAACGGTTGAGACAATTATTGAAACCGATATTGAATCGCTTATCCCTGATATCTATATTGAACATGATTCTGAAAGACTGGATGTATATCGCCGGTTGTATCGATGTGCTTCGCATGAAGAAATTCATACTATGCGAGTGGAATTAAGAGACAGGTTCGGCGAGTATCCGGAGGAAGTGGAGCATTTATTCCGGCTGGTCGAGTTGAAAATAACAGCGGCGAGAATAGGTTTTATAAAAGTTGAATTAAGCGGTGAGCAGCTATTGCTGTATTTTCCGTCATCGGAAGAAAGTGTATTTTACGAAGGCGATGATGCACGTTTCCAGAAAATCATGAAACATATTCATGAACTGAAGCAATTTCAGCCTCGTCTTAAACAGGACGGCAGGCAATTGAAACTGGCAGCACGGATTGAATATGACGGCGAGCCTAAAAACCGTCTTGCGGAAATTAACGCTTTTCTACAAATGCTCGAACAATAAAATTACGAATGTCTAAACTAATCACCAAATCACCAAATCACCAAATCACTAAATTTTCAATTCTTTCTCTTCCGACAACGCCGGGTGTATATCTCTTTTATGGTGAAGAAGATGTTTTACTGTATGTCGGCAAAAGTAAAATAATCCGCGCGCGAGTAAGGACTCACTTTACTGCTAGAGATGAACGCTGGCTGACAAGACGCATCCGTCGGATCGAAGCACGCGAGACAGCAGGTGAGCTTGGTGCGCTTCTTTTAGAATCTCAGCTTATCAAAGAACTTCGGCCTATATATAATGTCCGCTCGCGTCAGCCGAGGCGCATTATCGTTGCACGGCGTATTGAGAATGAGCGGGGATATGCTACGGTAAAATTACAGCCGGTAGATTATCTTGAATTAATACCTGATTCTCCGATTCTCGGGATCTTCAAGCACACAAAACAGGCAAAAGAATTTCTTGAGACTATTTCTAAGACACACCAGCTTTGCTTAAAACTGCTGAGGCTTGAACAATCGCGCGGGTGCTGTTTTTCGTATCATCTTGGACAGTGTAAGGGAGCGTGTATTGGTGAGGAAGATCCAAAAATATATAATGCACGTGTTGATGCCGCATTTGAAGCAAGGCGCATTATTGCATGGCCTTTTAAAGGGCCGGTGACAATCGAGGAAGTATCGAAGAATAAAAAACTTAGCGAAAAATTTATAATCGATAACTGGTGCCTGATCGGATCCGGACAAACCACCGCTTCATCATCTCCGCGCCGCTTTGATTATGATAGTTATAAAATTCTCTATAGTTATTTGACGGAAGCAAGCAACAACGATAGAATACAAGAGTCTGGCGGTTAAAATGTCGCTCTCCATGCACACAACGATAGGATAATCTGTTTTGCGGGATTCTGTTTCAGAACGGATTCTTAGAAGAGTAAAAGGCGCTTTTTATCGAAAGGTAGTGTATATTAAAGGATTAAAGAAAAATCCTGTAAGGTAGCATTATGAAAAATATCAAGAAAGTCGCTTTTATTGGCAATTACCTTCCCCGTCAATGCGGCATTGCCACGTTTACAACTGATCTTTGTGAATCTTTCGCTGCGCTGAATCCCGGCGTACAGTGTTTCGCTATTCCTATAACCGATATCGAAGAGGGCTATCAATACCCCGATCGTGTTCGTTTTGAGATACAGGAGCAGGATATCGACACTTATAAGGCGGCCGCTGATTTTTTGAATCTTAATGACGTTGATATCGTCTGTCTTCAGCATGAGTATGGTATTTTCGGTGGAAAAGCGGGGAGTTATGTTTTATCTTTGCTGCGCAATCAGAGGATGCCTTTGATAACAACACTTCATACGATACTAAAAGACCCAAATGTTCAACAGCGTCGTGTCATGGATGAACTGCTTGCGTTATCTGATTACGCGGTTACTATGTCGCAGAGAGGTGTTGAAATGCTTCGTAGTATATATAAGACACCTAAAGAAAAAGTTCGTCTTATACCGCATGGAATACCCGACATACCTTTTATCGATCCAAGTTTCTATAAAGATCAATACGGCGTCGAAGGTAAAATAGTTCTTCTTACATTTGGTTTACTGGCTCCTAATAAGGGTATCGAAGTTGTACTGCGATCACTCCCGGATGTTATCAAGAATCACCCCAATGTTGTTTACTTGGTGGCCGGAGTAACGCATCCAAATCTCCTCAGAAATGAAGGCGAAAAATACAGGCTTTCACTGCAGCGTCTCGCAGACGAACTTGAGGTTAAGGGACATGTCATATTTCACAATAAATTTGTTTCTATAGAACAGCTGAAGGAACTCATTGCGCTTGCCGATATTTACATTACCCCATATCTTGAAGAATCGCAGATCACATCGGGAACACTCGCCTATACTTTCGGTTCGGGCAATGCCGTCATTTC
>Ga0307420_1000839_pt1 | contig 13875 bp, 13 predicted proteins | sample SalMarWE160240MG_2_FD_202167 | JGI IMG/M metagenome (GOLD analysis project Ga0307420, IMG submission 202167) | Salt marsh sediment microbial communities from the Plum Island Ecosystem LTER, Massachusetts, United States - WE1602-40 | ecosystem: Environmental > Aquatic > Marine > Intertidal zone >... | reverse complement strand
TTTAGATCCAATTGTTATCCTTTCCGCATAATTTTGCCATCAAATAATATTATTTAAAAGTATACCTTATCACATTATGATTTACGGGGGCAATATCTTAACCAGAAACGAACACCTGTCGGCACCCCCAAGAATCGAATTTTTAAGTTCAACTTCAATCTTTTTCCCAAGAGCGGTCTGGAAATTTGCCTTTAGGTTTGCCGCAGAACAATTGCAGAACAGCGGAGATTTTATAAATCCTTTAGAAACTATATCGCATCCGCACTTATTATATACTGCGCTTATGGTATCACCGGAAATCAGCCTGTACCTGGCAGCCGGAAATTTTTTTGACAGGTTTTTCAAGAATTCACCCAGGTTCGAGCTTTTAACCTTTGCCTGCCTGAATATATCCCTGGTATAAGAATCGGCACACGCCTCGCCGCAGCACTGCAATACCTTATTTCCGGAACCGCTGTCAATATTTTTCAGGCCCGATTCAAATCCCGAAAACCAGTATCTGAAGAACTTTTCTAATTGTTTGTCCATCTGCAGTAACCTTGAATAAAATCAGGTTTTTTTAAAATTTTTAATTTCATTTATAAGTGAATCTATCAGATAATCGATATCCAGCTTATCAAAACCCAGCTGTGATAAAATTTCCTCTACGGAATATTTCTGGCCGCAGCTCCACAGTTCCCTTATAAAAGAGCCTGCCTCTTTCTTTTTATACCAGTTATAGCCAAATTTCCTATGAATATATTCTTCAAGTTGAGACTGGAATATCCATGCTTTTATATAATTGGTGCAGTAAAAACCACCATCCACATCCTTTAAATAATTTTCCTCCGGGTATTCTATTAGATTTACGGAAGATAAGATCTGCCTGTAAACCGAATCTCTCCCCTTTATGGAGCTGCCGTCATGAAGGATCAGCTCATATTTTAACTTACCCGCATACCTCCTGCAGAACCACAGTTTTATCAAACTTGAAAAGTATACAAACTCACCGGCGTCTTCAGGGCTCATGTTCAGAAAATCAATCAGCCACTGACGATTTTTCATAAGCTGCTCCATATAAAAAGCATATCCTTCCGTTATGGTATTATCGCCTAAAAACCTGTATTCAAAATCAAGTTTGGAGCCGGTATTCCCAAAATGCAGCGCATGGCCCCCCTCATGGAACATGGCTTCAAAATCATCCTGTCCACCGCTGGGCATAATCACCAGATATATCTCTTCCGGCACCTTTAACGCACAGCAGAAGGCCCTGGGTGATTTGTTTTCCCTTTCTTCTATATCCAGATGAATATTCTTATACTTGTCTATATCCAATCCCATCGCGGATAATGTGCCTTTGAATACAGGGATAAGACTTTCTTTTTTAAAGAATCTGTCATATTTCTTTGCTCTTTTAATAAATGCAAAATCGCTTCTGGCAGAATCTTTCAGATGTATTCCCAGCTCTCTCATAAGCAAACTTTCAAAATGGCTTTCATATAAACTCTGGGTTTCATCCAGCAGCTTTTCCATCTCAGCTTCCAGGGCAGAGAAATCCTCCTGCTTTAAATATGAGAAGAGGTCACTGTAACTGGAAAATCCCAGTTCTGCGGCCTGGCTGTGAAGAGTTTCCCAGTATGTACGTAGAGTATCATTAAAAACTTCTGCTATTTTTTTATTTCTTCTGCTTTCAATTTCCATTCTCCTGGCTCTGTCCGGCTCATTTGCCAGCAAGATTTCCGAATAACGAAACGGCACATGCTTTCCCTCTATATCAATTTTTGCCTGCGCCTCCTGTTCCGCTATCCTATCAAGCAGATCCTTGGCCTGTCTCTCCATATAGCCTTCGGTACAGAATTTTAACAGGTACGCTGCTTTTCTCTTCTCCTCACCACTGCTTTTATGCTTTATTTCCCTGATGCTATCGATACTCTCCCTGCCAAATAAATGTCCATACCGGCTGTAGCTCCGGCTGATATTAAAGCTGCTTTTCTGCCCCGAGAAATGAAGGTAATATTCTTTATCTATGTCATATAAAAATGATTCTGCATCTTTTCTGTACTGTAATATGTTCATATCCTTTTAATTTTAAAAAATTAAATTGATAAAAAACGGCCCGCCGTCCGCAGGATCAAAACAATCCGTCTTGTTCCCTGTCTTTTTCGTAAATCTGTTTTTCTCCCGAATCAACCTTTCCAACCGATGCTTTTTTTTCATTCTCCCCTTCTTCATGGTCAGATAGCTCCACTTCCCTTAAAAAAACCGATCTTTCAAAATTTTTAACATAGTCCGACCAGTCGGCTCTGCCTTTATTTTCTTCCAGTATAATATTATATCCGCCTATATCTGCATCCAGGTAATCCACATGATAAACAATAAAAGCTTCCGGTATTTTAGGCTGTTTCGGAGAACCAAATTCCTTTTGACCATGGTGGCTCAGTATTATATGAAGGAGCCTGTTTCCCAGGTCGACGGGGAAACCTTTAATCTGTTTTATTTTTTCCAGAATAAGCCCGTATCCTATGATTATATGGCCTATGAGTTTTCCCTCGTCTGTCACTTTCGTATTTACTACTGTCCTGTACTCCTTCATTTTACCGATATCATGAAGAATGGCTCCGCTTATCAGCAGGTCATGGTTCAAATTATCATAAATTCCGGAAAGAGTATCACATATTCTGGTTACCGATAAAGTATGTTCAAGCAGTCCGCCCCTGAAAGCGTGATGATATTTAACCGCAGCAGTAGCGTTTTTAAAATCTTTAACGAATTTCTTATCACTAAAAAACATATCAATTAATTTTCTTAAATGGGGATTTTCGATACTCGAGATATATCCTGTAATTTCAGAAAACATTTCATCTATGTCCCTGCCGGTGGTCTTTACATAATCCGAAAAATTTAAATCTTCTTTGTTTTCAATCTTTTTTATGGAACTTATCACCAGCTGCCTGCTTCCCCTGTACTCCTTCACATCTCCCCTTACAGAGACGAAATCGCCCTGGTCAAAATTCCCCGCTGTATTATAGGTTTCCGTCCACAGCACACCTTCTACGCTTCCTTTCTTGTCCTGCAGGGTAACCGTACAATACTCTTCGCCATTTTTCTTTTTCCTGATCTGTTTTCTGGCTACTGCAAACACGGAATCCGTATTTTCACCAATTTTTAAATCCGATATAAATTGTTCTTTTTTAATTGTCATATCTGCAGTACCTTCGGAACTGGTTCATAAACTTATAAAAATATATCTGTATTATTTTTCAATATCCCAGCCTTTAAAATAATCCAGCCTCTTGTAATCGGTCATATCATAATGGATCGGAGTAATAGATATATAATTGTTCTTGACCGCATCATAATCAAAGTTGTTATCCTTTACCTCTCCTATGAATTCCCCATCCATCCAGTAGTAATCCCTACCCCTGGGGTCAACTCTTTTTATAAAGTTATCCTTGAACTTGGCATCACTCTGCATGGTTACCTTAACACCTTTAATCTTCTCCCGGGGAACATCCGGAACATTGATATTAAGCAGTGTGCCCCCGGGGAGCCCGCCGCTTTCCATTATTTTACCGGCAATTTTTCTGGTGAAATCCGCTGCGTAATTGTAATCGGGGTCAATCAGATTATCTATTGAAACAGCTATTGAACATATGCCGTAAGCCGTTCCTTCAGTCGCAGCCGAGACAGTTCCTGAATAAATAATGTTTTCTCCCAGGTTTGCCCCTCTGTTTATACCGGATATAAGTAAATCGGGTGCCTTCTTTATGATGGATTTGAAAGCGATTTTTACACAGTCTGCAGGAGTGCCGTCAACAGCGTACCCGAAAAAACTGCCTTTTTTATATACCTTTCTTACTGAAATGGGACGGAACACAGTAATAGCATGCCCCACCGCACTCCTCTCCCTGTCAGGAGCCACGACGCTTAACTCGAACTTATCGTCTTTTTTTAAAATCTCGTAAAGTGTATTGATTCCCTCTGAATCTATTCCATCATCATTTGTCAGTAAAATCGTCTTTCTTTCCATATTCCTTACCTGTCCGGTAAATCGACTGTAAAATTCTACAATATTCTATAACTAAATAATTAATAATTCTATAACTCCAGTTTTCCACTATTAAAATTTATAACAGATATAGGAACATGATACAATATAAATATATTGCGGCGGAAGAAGCACAGCCACCATAGAGCTTAAGTAATTGCCGCTGCAGTTAAATAAGATTAAAGAAATAAAGCAGTGCAGCAGTTCCATGTACAGCAGCCAGTATAATCGTTGCTATGGCAAAATTCTGATGGAGCTTATAGAATGTCTTTTTTCTTCTTGACCTGAATAAAATCTGCATTACTAAAGTGGCCATAAGTAAAGCAAAAGTCACCGCTCCTAAAATTATAATCAGATTAATCATATTCTCCCTTTAAAAAATTATAATCTGCAAAAGTCTTAATCGGATCTGTCTTCGGGCCGGTCCCTTCCAGCATAATCCGACCAGCCCCTCTGCTCCCAGTAGCCTTTATAGTCATAATCAACCAGTTCCACAAAATTGATCCATTTCGGCCATTTCATCCCATATTTTCCCGGCACTACCATTCTGACCGGAAAACCGTGCTCCACGGTCAGGTCTTTTCCATTCATCTTATAAGCCAGCATTACTCCTTCTCCAAGTGCTTCATCAATGGTCAAGCTGGTAGAATATCCGTCATCGCAGTAAAAAACTACCTCCTGTGCATCTTCCTCCGGAACCACCTGCTCCAGAATGTAATCAAAAGGAACTCCTGTCCATACCGCATTTCCGATTAGATTTCCGCCCTGAGGATTGGATATGGTTTCCAGAGTGGCCAATACCGAAGACTGGGGCATATCTAAAATATCGGAATAACTCAGTTCCAAAGGATTTTCTATCAGGCCCCTTATCTTCAAGCTCCACCGGTCCATATCAATTTCCGGAGTATAACCCAGGGATAGAGTGAAGAAATTCTGTATTGAAACAAAATCAATTGCTTCTGCTTCCAGCCTGTCAGCCAGGGACACCAGATCATCAAATTCAGTTATGAAATCAAAAAGCACAGGATTCTTTACCCATTTATTGGTCGGGCCGTTATCCACCACTATTTTTAATATGCCGTCTGCGGTGGGATTTAAATACTGGCCCTCTTTTTTCCATACCAGATAAACGCTGCCGTCCTGCAGCGTTTTAATGTCAAGATCCGCTGCATACAGGTCCGTTGCGTAGATTATGACGTTTTCTATCCCATGTTTAAATTTCAGGTCATTTAAAATATGGTCCAGTTTGATGCCTGTAAATTCCAGATCGACCACTTCACCATCCGAACGTATCCCTGTTGCAGTAAATGTTTCTGTTCTGTCCATATATCTATCTAAAATCTCATAAAAAGAAATATCCAGTTCCTGCTCCAGAAGGCCGGTAAAGAGCATCCTGTATTCCGGTATTGCTTTGGCAAATTCCAGATCGTTTTCAATCCGGTCCACGTTAATATCCTCCGGAATGAAGAGTTCTTCCCCCGCAACTTTTCCGGCTTCGTTCTGATATATATAATAGATAAAGAAAGCCAGGGCAGCCACTACTGCCGCTGAGATTAAAATTATTATTAGTTTCTTTTTCACCTTGACTCCCGGAACTTATTCTAAAAAAAGGTAAAGTATGAAAACCCGCCTACAAATAAAATTCCCAGTACTATCAGGAGGACATCAATGTATATTCCCTTTACCCTGTTTCTTATAAGGGCACGCCTGATGGCGGTAAGAGCATGTATAGAAGCCACCAGCAGGAAGGCTACATTTAAATATACCTGATGAAGAGTATTTGCCATCCCCCTGGATATAAAAGTAAAATGCCCCGTTTGGCGGTAGCCGGTTATTATTATCAGAATTAAAAGGATTATAAGTATATATGCCGTTATCCTGCTTAATCTTAATAAAAATTTTTCCATAATAAAAAACTATTTCTATTATATGGAACAATTATATACCAGAATTAAATTAATTTTTATGTTTTTTATCAGTGTGGATATGAGATATGTTACTTTCAAGCTTTTTTAAGCTTTTTATTATTTCCTATCTTATCTGTATCCTTCTTTTTAAGAAGGGCAGCAGTATTACCAGTATAATAATCGATGAAACCAGCGTGATCCCGCAGCTCAGCCAGAAATCTCCGGTGCTTCCGGTACCTATAAAAATATTCTTAAGAATCCTGAACACCCAGTAATTAGGAAAAGGATAGAAAAAATATTGGTAGGGATCATGAACAAAAATAGCACCCAAAGGAACTAAAAAGATTACCAGGTTTAAAACTTTCATTATAGCTATTCCGCTTATCTGATTGCCGGCCAGCCCTCCGATTAGAAGGCCCACTACCATTGCCAGACTGCTTGAAAAAACAGCCCCTACAAGCAGCAGCATGTAGCTGACAGAGGTCCCCATTAGTATAAGGCTTGCAATAATTGATACCACTGTGCCGGTTATGGCTACCAAAAGCCATCTTGCAAAAATATACTCACATAGCCTCAGGGGAGAAACGGCAATGGCATAGATTACCTTGCTCTCTTTTTCCTCTATAATATAGAATGCCATGAGCATCCCCTGTATAAATATTATCATAAGCACCGCCATGATTGCCGAATATTCCCTGAAAAGGGATTTCGAACTGCCTACCTGACGATGGATAATCTCTGCCGCCGGTTCTTCTCTTAAAATATCGTCTATTACTATTGCAGCAATTTCCTTTATCTCCTCTTTCTCATTGCCTTCAAGTATAATTACATACTGATCCCCGTCTCTGGTTATTCCGATGATATCATCGGTGCCGCCGACTCTCTCTTTTACCCTTTCCGGACTATCATACTCAACAATATTCCCGTAGTCCTCAAGCATGCTTGCAAACTCTTGCCCAACACTGTCATCTACCGCAAATGATATTGAGCTGGTTTCCACAGTAGGAATGAAAAATCTTATTATTATCACTATCAGGATAGGCATTAAAATCATAAGAATAAATATATTGTCCCTGAAAAAACCGCTTATATCCCTGAGGAAAAAATTTAATATTCTTTTAAACATTACAATCCACTCCTCATAAGTCTCTTTCTAACCGCAAAGTAGCATGCCGCAAATATTATTACGATCCCCGCTATCAGCGTTATCAGGTAAGGAAAAAGGTAATTCTGTTTACCTGTCGAAAAAAGGGCTTCCCTGAGGCCGAACAGTACAGGGTACATGGGGATCCATTTTATAAATCCGGGAGCAAATGTAGGATTTATATAAGAGATAGCCGGAAGCTGCATAATCAGGAGAACCCCGAAGGTCACAAATAAAAATTCCGATATATTCTTGAAAAAAATACTTACCAGAAGGCCCAGAAGAGTCATAAAAATACTGGCAAGAATCATAAGCAGCAGAAGTACGGCATAATCAATATTAAAGCCTGCTGTCGATACCGTGGTAATCACACCATACAATACGGCAATCAGAGTAAATATGGCAACCTTTGACAGGATATATATTGCGGTGCCGGAAGAACTGACCCTATAAGCATGTATGCTGCCCTCCGCTTTTTCCTGAAATATCATTACCGCAATAAGCAAAAATCCCAGCGCTACTACTTCATAGGTCAAAAAAACCGGAATCAGGTTCTTATTAAAGGGAATGGGAGGCGCTTCTTCCCTCAAATTTTCTACCCTGTAATTGGGCGGCCCTACGGTCCCCCTGATGTTTTCAAGGATGCTTTCCAGAACAGCTTCTTCCAGATTGATATTCTTAATTGATTCCGTATTCTGGGAAAATATAGTAAATCTGGCATTCTCCGCGCTGCCTTCCAGCTGAATACCTATACTGTCCCCGTTTTCTTCCAGGGCTCCTATAAAATCATCATAATTTGAGAATATGCTGTCAGTTTCCACTCCTCCTGCCAGAAGAAACGGCTCCAGGATCTTTCCCTGTGTGCCGTCATAGAAAAATTCATTACTTTTCACTTCCAGGCTTTCAGGAATAACAAAGTTAATCAATATAATAAACATCACGCTGACAAAGATTACAGCATAATGGAGCCCGCTCCGTATTATAACTCTGGTATCCTGCTTGAATAGATTTATAAACCTCTTCATGGCTATGCCAACTCTCTGCCGGTTAATTTTATAAATATCTGCTCCAATGTAGCTTCCTGTGAATGAATGGTCTGCACCTTCTTTCCGGTTACTATCTTATTAAAAGCATCAAGGTCGTTTTCCTTTTCCAGGAAAAATATTTCACTGACGAGTTTGCCGCCTGCTCTGTATTCCACCTTTACTGACTTATTGCCGTATTTAAGTTTTAAATTTCTGGGTGAATCAACGGCAATAATCTTACCTTCATTAATGAAAGCTACCCGGTCGCATAACTCATCTGCAATATACATATTATGGGTGGTCAGGAATATGGTCATACCTTCCTTTTTAAGACCCATTATCATTTCCTTTATTCTTTTTGCCAGTGCAGGATCCAGGCTCCCGGTAGGTTCATCAAGAAACAATATCTGCGGATTATTTATAAGTGACCTTACAAATACCAGTCTTTGCTTCATTCCCTTGGAATAGGTCCCGCTTCTCTTATGGGCGGCTCCTTTAAGGCCCACTGATTCCAGCAGCAAAATGGGGTCCCTGGTGGGCACATTGAACAGCCCCGCATAATACCTCAAATTCTCAAATCCGGTCAGCTTTGAATAAAGATTGGACTGTTCAAAACAAACTCCTATTCTGTTATAGAAACCAGACTTCATTTCTCTTATTGATTTGCCTTCATATAATACCTCGCCTTTCTGCAGCCCAAGGATCCCTATCATTATATTCTGAACCGTTGTTTTCCCTGCTCCGCTGGGACCGAGAAAGCCGAAAATCTCTCCTTTATCAATACTAAAGGAGACTCCGCTGACCGCATATTTATCTTTTTTCTCGTATCTATGATATAAATCTTTTACCTCAATCATATCGTACTGTCCTTTCACCTCCCGGCTAGACCATTTTTTATAAAATCAATATATTTATCCAAATCACTCAGGTACGTGCCGTTATCAATACTTTTTTTACTTACCGTAAATATGCTGCTGAAATTTATAAGAAGATGGATAATTATTTTTGTTATTGTATTTTGGTCAAAGTCCTTTCTTAATTTTCCGTCTTTCATTGATTTTTCTACCATGGGGCCGATTGCCTGGTCAATATCTTTTCTAAATTTCTTTAAGACCATTTCCTGTCTGATGCTGTCCTCTTCTTTACTGAATCTCAGCCAGAGATTATAAAACTTCGGATATTTGGCTGAAAATTTTATTCCCAATCTTGACTGCAATTTGATCAGTTCGAATATGTCGCTGTCCGCAAAGTCCCTATCCATATCGGAATTTTTTTCAAAAAAAGCTATCTTGATTTTTGCCACAGTCTCAAACATATAAAGGTACAGGGATTTCTTATTCTTAAAATGAAAATAAAATGATCCTTTACTGATCTGTGCTTTCCTGATTATACGGTTAAGGGAAGCTTCTCTGTAGCTGTGACTGCCAAACTCATTCAGTGCAGCATCCATTAATTTTTTCCTGTTTTTAAATCCCTTGTCCCCCGCCGCCATGTAATCCTCCTTTAGGAAACCTTTAGACTGTACGGTCTATAGACTACGTGGTCTATAATAATATATATCCTGCTGCCTGTCAATGTTTTCCATCCGCCGAAAGCTGAAGCCGGCTCCTATCAATTATGTTGAAATGAGCGTCAGTTAATAGTATTCTTAGATCCTCCGGACTATTACCGTATTAAGACGGTTTAAATATAAAAACTGTTATCTTATTCTGCAAGGAGTAGTAATGGATGATAAAATAAACTCTGAAGAAAAGCTTATGTCCCTTATATGCCATCTATCAATTGTAATTCCCAATATTGGGATAATTGCCCCTATAATAATATGGGTTACACAGAAAGAAAAATCCAGGTTCGTTAAATTTAATGCAATTCAGGCGATTTTTTTCCAGCTGGTATTTTTTGCCCTACTTATACTGTCTATATTTACCGGTATTATCCTTATGTTTGTTTCACTGCCTTTAATTATGGCCAGTTCGAGTACCGAACCCGGGACCCTGTTTTTTGTATCCATAGCCTGTATTTACCTTTTTATTCCCCTATGGTTCATCTTTGCCATCTTTGCCATAACGGCAGCAGTCAAGAGTTTTAAAGGAAAAATATTCAGGTATCTTATAATCGGCAGGATCGTACAAAAAAGAGTTTATAGATAAATATTTGCCGCACACAGGCACAACGGCCTGGTCTATAACAATATTATGGCCAAATTATCTCTTAAGGCAGTCCCTTTACCGCTTTTATAATATCATCTTTTTGGGGAATGGAGGCACGCTCCAGTGCAGAATTATAGGGAATGGGAGTATTTAATCCCGCTACTATTTTTACCGGTGCTTTAAGATATCCAAATGCTTTCTCTGTTACCTCGGCACTTATATCCGAAGCAACTGAGCCCCTTCTGCAGGCCTCGCTTACCACTACCAGCCTGCGTGTTTTCTTTACCGAATTTATAAGCAAATCCATATCCAGCGGCACCAGTGTCCTGGGGTCAAAGACCTCGCAGCTAATCCCGTTCCTTTCCAGTTCCTCTGCGGCTTCGAGCGACTTCAGCACCATATTTGAGTATGCAAAGATTGTAACGTCGCTGCCCTTTTTCTTGATATCGGCTTTCCCAAAGGGAATCATATACTCTGCTTCCGGTACCGCGCCCTTAACCGGGTAAATCATTTTATGTTCTATAAACACCACCGGACCGCTGTCTCTGATGGCTGTCTTCAGCAGCCCTTTTACATCATAGGCGGTGGAAGGCACCACTACCTTGAGCCCGGGGATATGATAGAACCACCCCTCCAGGCTCTGCGAATGCTGTGCGGCAAGTCCTTTTCCAACTCCTCCCTGCGTCCTTATAACCAGGGGGACATCTACATCCCCGCCGGTCATAAAACCAATCTTTGCGGCCTGGTTTACAATCTGATCCATGGCCAGCGCGGTAAAATCCATAAACATAATTTCTGTCACGGGTCTATATCCTGTAATGGCCGCACCTATTCCCGCACCGATTATGACACTCTCCGAAATGGGGGTATTGATTACCCTCCGGGGACCATATCTGTCCAGAAGCCCCCTGTATGCCTTAAAGGCGCCGTTGTAAACACCTATATCTTCGCCAATTAAAAATACCCTGCTGTCCCTGTCCATCTCTTCTGTTATAGCTTCTGTTATGGCCTGCCTGTATTCAATTTCTCTCATTAATTTCCCTTTCTGTAAAAAACAACGGAGTTCCCCCGATATTAATTTTTCTCCGCTTCTTCCAGAAACTCCCCAAGCTCAGGCTGAGGACTTTTCCGTGCAAATGCGACCGCCTTATCTATCCTGCTGTTTATTTTATTTTCAATTTTCTTTATTTCACCCGGGGTTATTATTTTTTTTTCAAGCAGCCTGTTTTTAAAATTGGTAAGGGGGTCCTTTTTGTTTTTATGATACTCAACCTCTTCTTTTTCCCTGTACTCGGCGGGATCATTGGGATGATGGCCGTAAAACCGGTATGTCTTTGCCTCAATAAGGGACGGTCCATTGCCCTCCCTTGCATGCACCGCTGCCTCACAAACTGTTTCATATACACTGACAGGATCGCTACCGTCTATAATATATCCCGGAATATCGTAAGCGCAGCTCCTCTTCCCTATATCCCTGCAGGCTACGGAATCGTTGGAACACATTGAAATTGCATACATATTGTTCTCACAAACGTAGATTACCGGTAATTTAAATATGGCTGACATATTCAAAGCTTCGTGGAACACTCCGTTGTTTGCGGCCCCGTCGCCAAAGAAGCATACCACCACATTTCCTTTCCCTTCCATGCTGCAGGTCAGCCCTGCCCCTACGGAAATAGGTATTCCGCCGCCTACGATCCCATTTTCTCCCAGTATTTTAAGCTCTACATCAAAAATATGCATCGAACCGCCCCTGCCCCGGCAGTAACCCGTAGATTTTCCAAAAAGCTCGGCCATCATTTTATTCATATCAGCGCCCCTGGCTATACAGTGCCCATGGCCCCTGTGCGTGGAAATAATATAATCCTGCTTTCCCAGCGCCTGGCAGGCACCGACCGGTACAGCTTCCTGGCCAATACAGGGATGCAGATACCCCCATATTTCTCCCGTTTTGTAAAGCTGTATGGTCCTTTCCTCAAATCTTCTGATCCTTATAATTTTCTCCAGCATTTCAATCATCATCTTACCAGGTATTTTAGCCATATCGCTCCTTTTTGCTCTAAGGCCTTTTAACACTAATTTAAACCAACCCTGCCGTAAAAATAAACAGGCAGCGTGCTACTGACTAATAATAATATAAATACATAAAAAATTAAATTTCTGGTGCATCTTTTTTATATCTGCCTGTCACAGGACATGCAGTTTATCATTAACCGATTTAAGTATTTTAATATTCTGCCCCATTGATTTGCCCTGTAAAAACAGTCCTCTTCTGTTATTCAGTCCTGTATAATATAAAAAAAATATGATAATATTTTTTACTTGCAGTATCTGTTAATATAGTGTTTCTGTCAGATACTTTTTTTAATTATAAACATATTGATAGATTAAAAGGTTTTTAAATTGTGTCCAGATTAAGAAAAAAACATAAAGCTAAAAAACCCTCCAGGATAATAATAGCCATAATAGCTGTCATTGTTATTTCCCAGTTATTATTTGTGATTGTTCTTTCAGGTGTCCTGATATCAGCCCTCCAGATTGTGGCCTCCTTATTTTCGGACCTGCCGAGTTTGGGAGACTACTCTCCTGCAGAGAATGCCCTGACATCAAAAATATATGCTGCCGACGGAACACTTATTAAAACTTTTCACGGCGAGGAAAACAGGGAGCTTGTAACCTATGAGCAGATACCCAAAAATCTTATAAACGCGGTCGTTGCCATTGAAGATGAGAGATTTTATCAGCATAAAGGATTTGATATCGAGGGTATAGTCCGCTCATTTATTATCAATCTCGTCTCCGGAGATATAGAGCAGGGCGCCACTACCATTACGCAGGGCTATGTTAAAAATGTATATATTCCCGAAGAAAAATACGATATAACCTACGAGAGAAAAATAAGAGAAGCTGCCCTCGCGTATCAGCTGGAGCAAATTTATTCCAAACAGGAAATACTGGAAATGTACCTGAACACCGTATATTTCGGGGAGGGTGCATACGGGGTTCAGGCAGCGGCAAAAATATATTTTAACAAAGATGTGGAATATCTAAACCTGTCGGAGTGTGCCATGATTGCCGGTCTCCTCCAATCCTACCTTCGCTCGCCTTACATTGACAAGAAGGCGGCCCTGGAAAGAAGGAACGTAGTTCTGGCCAAAATGCTGGAGCTTAATTATATTACCCGGGATGAATACGAACAAACCAAAAAAATGCCCATAATCACCCAGAGACCCAGGGAGGAAACCGAAAAAGGCTTTGCTCCTTATTTTGTGGAATATGTAAAGCAGATACTGATTGAAAAGTATGGAGTGGAAAGAGTATTCAAAGGCGGATTTGAAATTTATACCACTCTTGATCCTGAAATGCAGATTGCTGCTGAAAATGCAATAAATGAAATTCTTCCCGATCCCGAAGATCCCTCGGCCGCTCTGGTGGCCATGGACCCCGGAAACGGATATATAAAAGCCATGGTTGGAGGAAAAGATTTTACAGAGATGAAATTTAATCTTGCCACCCAGGCCAAAAGACAGCCGGGCTCTACCTTTAAAGTATTTGCTCTGCTATCTGCCCTGGAGCAGGGTGTAAGCCCATATCTCACCTTTAATCCCAACGGAAATGTCAT
>Ga0307420_1000838_pt1 | contig 13895 bp, 10 predicted proteins | sample SalMarWE160240MG_2_FD_202167 | JGI IMG/M metagenome (GOLD analysis project Ga0307420, IMG submission 202167) | Salt marsh sediment microbial communities from the Plum Island Ecosystem LTER, Massachusetts, United States - WE1602-40 | ecosystem: Environmental > Aquatic > Marine > Intertidal zone >... | reverse complement strand
AACTCCTATTATATTATCGATGTTTCCCCGATAAACAGGCAACCTTGACACATCCGCTTCCCGAAGAATTTTGTTGATTTCTTTCTTGCTGCTATTCGTTTCGATAGCAAGAATATCTACTCGTGGTATCATTATATCTCTTACATTTGTCTGAGAAAATTTTGAAATCGCGCCGATCGCGTTAAGCTGTTCCGGTTCTATTCCTCCTGAAGCGTTTGCCTCCCTCACTGCTATTATCATTTCGTTTTTTGTAATTTTTTCTTGTCTATCTCTCTTAAAGCCAAAAAGCGTAAGTAATCCGTCCCCCAAAAATTTTATTACTAATATAATCGGAAAAAGCAGCCAGTGAAAGAAAAAAAGAAGCGGAGATACCATCGCTGCGATTGGCTCAGGATTGTTTACGGCGATTGATTTAACCGCTATTTCCCCTATAATGGAAATAAAAAGAGCAGATAGTATAAGCCCCATTGTGAAACCAATTTCTCTTTTTAGTAAAATAGTAAAAAGAACTGTTGTAAGGTTGATTCCGGCGAGGACTGTGGTAAAAAGAATATCCGGACGTTTCCGGATATTCCTCGCCGCTTTATATCTGTTTCCTTTCGAAGCAGCAAGTCTCTCCAGCCTTGCTTCGTTTGAAGATACAATAGATATCTCGGCTAACGCAAAGTATATTATAAATAGAAAAATTACGATTAATATTATAACAGTCATTTCTTTTTCTTTATTTTTACTTCCTTTATGTGATTATCAAATGTATCCAGTATCGTTATTTCATAATCTCTGTAGGAAAAAACCTCTCCTTCGTTAGGAATTCTTTCTAAAATAGTATAAATAAATCCCGAAATTGTTAGATAATCGTTAGATGACGGTATCGATATTAAATGTTGAATCTCTTCTATGTCTGTTGTTCCGGGCAGAACCCATTCGTTGTCGCTTTTTTTGTTTATCGCTAATTTTTTTTCTTCCCATATAAGTTCTTTTTCAACATCTTCAATATCCATCACTCCAGAAATTCCTCCGTACTCATCAATTACCACAACTAACTTATGGTTGGTGTTCTTGAATATTTGAATAAGTTTAACAAGAGAGATATTTTCGGATACAAATACAGGAGGAGACATAAAATTTTTTGCTTTGCCTTTTTTTTCGTAAAGTTTTTTAAGCTCCAGTATTCCAATAATCTTATCTCTACTTTCGGAAAAAACGGGTATTCTCTTTCTTCTTTTTCCAACCTTTTTTATCGCTTTATTTACATTTTCGTTTTCTTCTACAAAAGGAATTTCCATCCTATGAATCATTATTTCTCTTACAGTAATTTCGTTAAGACGCGATAACTTAGTCATTATATTGAATTCTCTATCGGTTATAGCTCCTTCCTTTTTCCCTTTTATTAATACCTGTCTTAGGTCTCCGGCCGTGAATTTCTTTTTTGGAATAGTTATATTTGTAAGAGGTTTAAACAATATTAAAATTGGATATAGGAGGTATTCGGTTATAATAACTATCGGAGATAATAGGCCAGCTAACTTTTTACTTTTAGACATCGCGACTCTTTTAGGAATATACTCCCCAAAAACAACAATAATAATCGTTAAAATTATAGAAGAATAAAACAAATTAAACCATTGTTTAAGGATTCCTTCCCCAATCGCGGAAATCGCTACGTTAACACCTATATTACTTATTATTATAGTGGCGAGAACGAGCCGTGGATTTTGCATAAGATTATAAACAAGAGAATTATCTTTTCTTTTGTAAGTCGGTAGCGCGAAAAGAGCCGTTTCCGAAGAAGAATAAATAAAGGAGAACAAAATTAAAATAAACAGTAAAAAATAGTGCATTACTTTTGCAGATATTCTTGTTCTTTTTTTCTCATTGTCTTTTTCTGCTCTTCCGTTTTATCGTCATAACCCGCGAGATGCAATATGCCGTGAACTGTTAGAAGTTTTAACTCAAAAAGGAGATCCTGCTCCTTTTGTCTCTTTGCCTGGGGAATTGAAATATAGACATCACCCATAATATCGGATATATCAAAATGAAAGGATAGGACATCTGTTGTACTGTTTCTATTCGTATACTTTTTATTTAATTTTTTCATTTCCGTATCATCCACGAAGGTTACAGAAAGCTCCCCTTTAAGGTTTTCTCCTTTTATTACCTTAATGGCTGTTTTTCTAATATCCTTTTCGAATTTGGGGATATTATTGACGAAAATTTTCATTTAGATTGCGAGGGGTACTTGGGTCGATGGTGATGGAGTCCCTCCAGACTTTGCGTGAAATCTTGAGCAATAATTTCAAGGTCCTGCAGAGAAAGTTCTGATTTGCTTAACTGTCCGTTGCTGTAAGCCGTTTTTATCCTATCGTCGATGGTTTTTCTTACATCGGCAGGGGTAGGGTTGTCCAGAGAACGAACAGTGGCTTCGACCATATCTGCCAGCATAAGAATGCTGGCTTCCTTACTCACTGGAACCTCAGCATCGTATTTAAAAAAGCGCTCATCTACATCATCCAATGTTTCCTTGGCTTTTTCATAGAATGGTCTTATTAAAGATGTTCCCTGGTGTTCTTTTATTATATGCATAATTTCTTCAGGCAAGTTGTACTCTTTTGCTATTTTTAACGCATCCTGAATATGCGATTTTATTATTATTGCCGAAAGCATCGGAGGCAATTTATCATGTGGATTGCTGTTGTCTTTGAAATTTTCGGCAAAATACTGAGGTCTTCTTAATTTTCCTATGTCGTGAAATAATCCTCCTACTTTTGCGAGAAGAGAATTCGCCCCTATAGCTTCTCCGGCACTCTCCGCAAGTGTACTGACCATTAAAGCATGCTGATAAGTACCCGGAGCATCTTTCGACATTCTTTTTATCAGAGGATTATTTAGATCGGCATACTCCATCCATGTGAAGTTCGTAGCTATATGGAAAATACGTTCAAAAGCCGGAAGAAGCCCAAAAAGCAAGAGAATTGAAAAAACCCCGTTGAGAAGACCTAAACCTGAACCTTTTAAAATGTATCCTATACTTGCTCTGTTGTATAATTCGGTCGCGAAGATTAAAAACGCGGTTGTTCCCGCAACAGCTATTCCCGCACGGTAAATCTCATCTCTGTTTTTGAAATTGCCGCTAAGAATACCTCCCACAAGACTTCCAGTAAATACAGGTATCAAATGAATAAGGTTGAAATTTTCATAAAGCGAGATCACTAAAATACTTGTTACCGCTATCAATATTCCAAAATCAAGGTTTACTGCAAGGGTAAAAAACATAACAAAACTTGCAAGAGGAATAAGGTATCTGGGCAAAAAATTATACAAGATAAAAACCATAGTTATATTTATTAAAAACAAATACAAATACTTACTGCTTCTGTATACTTTTCTTATACGAAAATATATAAAAGCCAGAACAAAGAAAGCAATCAGGAGAAAGTATAATTGATTCCTTATAATATTAGTCAGTAAAGAATATGAATATTTTTGATCCTGTTTAACCCTGAGGGAGTATAGCTTTCTATATTCATTCGCGCCAACGATTTCATTCGCCCCAACAATCTTTTCTCCCTCTCTTACAATTCCAAGAGAATCTGAAACAGCCTCTCTTGCTTCATTTCTCATCCTTTCGGTCCCCGCAAAATCAATCAGAAGGTTTGGTTCAATATGTTTGTCCAACTCTTTTATAAATTTTTTATCAAGATAAAAAGAATTAAACATTTTACTTACTTCTCTAGAAAAGTATTCTTTTGCCTGATTCTGATCCATTACAGAAGACCTGTTAATTAATGTATTAGAATCCGGTCCTTCTACAAGCAATTTATTGCTGTTGCTTGTAGGCAGGTTTTTTTTATGAGAAATTATTCCTTTACTGTAAATATAAAGAAGAATTTGTTTTATATCGTTCTTTTTTCTTAAGATTATCTGCGTATAAGGAGAGTTGTTTGCATAAAGGGTAATCAGAGAATCTAATTTTGGTAATAGGTTCTCCGGTTCTCTTTCCTTTATCATCTGAAGTACGGGCGGGACTTCTTCCGCGGTTTTTTCTTTTTCTTTGTTTAAATCCTCTTTATATTTTAAAATTTTAAAAGCAGAAGGCGCTATTATATTTTTTAAGGCTATATCTCCTTCTCTTAGTATTGGAGTTTTTCCTTTATAAGGATAAAAAAGATTATAGATAAAAAGAAGTAAGAAAAGAAATATGAAGTGTTCTTTATTTATTTTTATTCTCTTCATATTCCATATAAGCCCGAACTATTTTCTCTACCACAGAATTTCTAACTACGTCGCTTTCATTAAGATAAACGAAAGAAATATCTTTCAAGTCTAAAAGGACATCCTGAAGTTCTCTTAGTCCCGAAGTTGTTTTGTCCGGCAAGTCGATCTGTGTTACGTCTCCCGTTACAACGGCTTTTGACCCCTCCCCAATTCTGGTCAGAAACATTTTCATTTGAGTATGTGTAGTGTTCTGCGCTTCGTCGAGGATTACGAAAGAATTCTTTAGATTCCTCCCTCTCATAAAAGCAAGAGGAGCTATTTCGATAATTCCGCTATCCATATATTGCTGCATTTTCTGTTTAGACATCATTTCGTATATCGCGTCATAAAGGGGAGTAAGATAAGGTTTTACTTTTTCTTCGTAATCTCCGGGCAAAAAACCAAGGCTTTCTCCGGCTTCTACTGCCGGTCTCGCAAGAATAATTCTTGATACTTTTTTGGACAGTAAAGCTGAAATGGCTGAGGCTACAGCAAGATAGGTTTTCCCTGTACCCGCGGGTCCGATGACAATTGTTATTACTTTTTTTTCTATTTTTTCAAGATACTTAGATTGATTAGATGTCCTTGGTTTTATAACATCATCCGGTAAAATGATAATATTTTTTTTGTTTTCTTTTGAATGAAGAAAATATTTTATATCGCTTGTGGTAAGAGTCCCGCCTTTTTCCAAGGATTCTGTTAATTTGTTAATTACATCTAATGATTTACACACTCTATTCTCTTCGCCAACGATCGTTAACTTTGAACCCCTAACTGTTATTTTAACTCCAAGATGCTCTTCAAGGAAATCCAAATTCTCGTCTTTGACACCTAAAAGTGCTACATTAGAGACATCTTTTAGATTTAAAGATTTGCTAAACATAGTTTATTAAAAACAACCCTCCCGTCAAATATGTGGCGGGAGGGTTATTTTATTCAAATTATAATAAAAAACAAATTAAGGTCTCGGTATAAAAAGTTTAGTCCCTGGTTGTATTAAATTAGGATTATTAATTTTATCCTTGTTTGCGTTATAAATATCTTGCCATCTTGCATATTTTCCGTAACCGTAAACCTCAGAACCTTCTGCTATTTTACAAAGATAATCTCCGGCTTTAACTTTATACCAGGAAATCATTTCGAGTTTCTCTTCAAGTTCGGCTTTCTCTGCTTCGAGTTCCGCTATTAAAGCGTCCGAAGAAGAAACATCTGACTGAAGAGCATCAATTTGTTCCTGTAAATCCGCAAGCTGTGTTTTTAATTCATCTTCTTCAATGGTTAAGGCGTTAATAATAGAATCCGCCTGAGCTGGTGACCATTTTTGGTCTGCCAATAATCCTGTCATACCCTCTTCTTCCGTTACTTCTTCTTCCATTACTTCTTCCTCTTCCATTATTTCCTCGTCATATTCTTCCTGAGCCAAAAGTCCAAAGGAGAAACAACACAGAACTAAAAATGCAATTAGAAAATATCTCATATTTACCCTCCTCTATTCCTTATCACTTTGGTAAGTTAAGGACCCAACCAGGCAGTATTACATTGGGATCTTTAATTTTATCCTTATTTAAGTCATAAATGCTTTTCCAATTTGAGACACCTTCTTTTGAAGCAATTTTCGCGAGGTAATCACCAGATTCAACTCTGTACAAATCGTCGTTTACTGCAGGACAGGATCTTACTTTTTCTTTTAGCTCGGCTACTTCGGTTTCCAATCCGCTAAGTGTCGCGTCGTTGTCAGTTTTTTGTATTCCTAAGTCAGAGAGAGTTCCCTCGGCATCTGTCACCTCAGATCTAAGTCCATTAACGGCTTGCTCTCTTGCCGTCAATTCATCCATCTGTTCCTGGGAGGCGTACTGTGTACAACCTACCATTAAAATAATGGCTAACACTCCCACTAAAAGCTTTTTCATCGATACCTCCTTTTTAGTGTTTGTTCGAATGATACAAGTATCACTATAAACAATCTCAAGCATTTTGTCAAGGATGAAATTTTTGAAATAGCTCCGAGGGGAATCGAACCCCTATCTTCACCTTGAAAGAGTAATGTCCTGAGCCATTAGACGACGGAGCCAATTTGCCCTGTAAAATAAGTAGAACTCTTCTTTTGTCAAGGGCTTTTAATGCTTTTTAAGTTGACAAACATTAGGAACATATATATTCTTAATAGTAATTAATTTTAAATTGAGGAGGAAAAATGAGATTTTTTATACTTCTTATCGTACTACCTATCTTTGCCGTCGAAATAACAATTGATGCTGATTTGGAAAGGATTCCCATTTCCTCTTATATCTACGGAAAAAACAATTCTCTTTCAAGTAATTCTGGGAACCCACTATCCGCTTCGGAGTGGGATTTTTACCGCGATGCCGGACTAAGAATGTTTAGAGAGAACGGAGGAAACAACGCTACCAAGTATAACTGGAGGCGTAAATTATCCAGTCATCCTGATTGGTATAACAATGTCTATTCTCATGATTGGGATTATGAAGCTCAGAGTTTACAGAATAATATGACAGACGTTAAGGGTATGTGGGCCTTTCAATTGATCGGATTTGCCGCGTCGAATACAAATAATAATTTCGATGATTGGGGATATAATAATTCCCAGTGGTGGAGCGGGGTAAATCAGAATCTTGCCGGAGGAGGAGTGGTCAATTCCGCTGGAGGTTCAGACGCGCTTGTAGACGGAGACCCTGATTTGTATCTAATGGAATGGCCTGCTGATTCAACCGTTGGGATTCTCGATAAGTGGTTCGGAACCGGAGGACTCGGTTTGGATGAAAATATGTTTGAATACTGGAGCATGGACAACGAGGCGGAAATCTGGAGCGGAACACATGATGATGTTATGCCCGAACAAATATCCGCCGAGGAATTTATGCAGTTGTATTTTGATGTAGCGAAAAAAGCAAGGGCTAAATTCCCCGGGATAAAACTTGTGGGTCCTGTACCCTGTAACGAATGGCAGTGGTATAACTGGGATAATAGCAAAATAGATTATGCAGGAGAAAGTTACACCTGGCTTGAATATTTTATTAAACGTATTGGGGAAGAACAGAATTCGAGCGGAATAAGACTACTGGACGTGCTGGATATTCATTTTTATCCGGGAGATACAGATCCGGAACATATTTTACAATTTCACCGTGTTTGGTTCGATACGACCTATGATTATCCGGGTGCAAATGGAGTTAAGAGATGCGGTCCTAACAGTTGGAATAGTGGGGTTACTAAGGAGTATATATTCGGACGTTGCAGTCAGTGGCTCGAAGAGCATATAGGCGCGGATCATGGTGTTTCTTTTAGTGTTTCCGAAATAGGCATACAGGAAGATGATCCGAATATTATTGCAGTATGGTATGCCTCCAATCTCGGCGTTTTCGCGGACCACAGGGTAGAAATTTTCACTCCGTGGTATTGGGAAGTTGGAATGTGGGAAGTTTTGCATCTTTTTAGTCGTTACGCCAAAGAATACAGAGTTTCTTCTGTTTCCGATCTAGAAGAGTATGTTTCAGCTTATTCTTCTATAAACAGTGCGGCGGACTCGATAACGATTACTCTCGTTAACCGTTCTCTGAGCACAACGCAAGAAACAACTGTTAAATTAAACAATTTTACTATTAATGATGGGACTTATTCTTCTCTGATGTTAAATAATTTGTCTTCCAATGAGACTTTCGTTTCACATGAGGATAACACCCTCGTAAGCGGAAGTATAACCGCGACTAATAACTCTTTCGATATTTCGCTGCCTGCCTTATCGGTTACTGCGGTTCTCCTTTCCGGTGAAGGACAGCAATCCGGTTTAAAAATAAATCCAAATCCTTTTAGGTCTATTACAACAATTTCTTATAATGTAAAAGAATCTTCAGACGTTACTTTAACTCTTTATGATATGCTTGGACGAAGAGCGAAAATTATTTTCTCCGGTCATCTTACAGCGGGCTTATATCAAGAAAATTTGTCGGCGGAAGGTTTGCCTTCCGGTGTATATTTTTGCGAACTAGTAGCTGAAAAACAAAAAGAAACACAAAAATGCATGATTTTGCAATAAGTTAGGAAAATATGGTATATATACGTTTTGTTTTTCTGTTTCCATTGTTAAACGGACTACTTTTTGAGGCAAAACCAGTTAAGTAGGAAATTTGTTCTCAAAATAACCGTCTGTATGAAAAACAACAATGTCTAAAAAATGAATTACATTAAGACTTTTGTAAGAAATATCCACAAAAGGAAAAACCTTGTCTGGTTAATCAACAAAACATTCCTCTTTCTTTCTTTATCGCTTACCTTATATATTTTCTGGTTACTTTTCGACATAGTTTTTTACATGACTCCTTTAGAAAGGAATATTTTGCCCTTAACAATGCTTTTCTGCCTGGTTTCTTTTTTATTCGGGAAACCGAATCTTTCTTCGACGTTAGAATTTATCGAGAAAAAAATAAAGGAGTTGAAGGGCAGGCTTTATCTTATAATGGAACCTTATCCCTCTACTCTGGATTCTGAAATTTACAGAAAAAAAGCTATCGAAGAAAGTGTTTCGATATTAAAACGACAAAACGTTAAAAATTTGGCGCCTTTAAAAATTGACTTCAAATATCTAAAATTCTTTGGCTCTATTATATTAACGTTGGTTTTCACTTCTTTTTTCACCGGAGGATTAAACTTAAGCAGAATCCCTGAAAAACCTATTTTGGTTTACGCAAAAGAAAAAATCAAAGAGAATCAGAGTTTTCTGGTAAAAGCGAAAAGCGATCGATTACGGAAGATGTATCTGTTTTCCGGAAAAGAGATAAAAGAAATGACTCCTCTCGGCAACGGAGAATTCGCTATTATGACAAGATTAAAAGAGACTTCCGATATACAGGTTGGCTATAGAGTTTGGAAGAGCAAAAAAGAGAAGATAGAAGTAATACCTACATTATTTATAAATCAATTAACTCTTAGATATAAATTCCCGGATTATCTCGAGTCAAAATCCTTTTCCGATACATTATCTGAATTCGAAAACGATATATTGATTCAGGCTTTAGAAGGGACAAAAATCGAATTTTGCGGAATGTCGAATTCAGCGCTCGGTAAAATAAAAGGGGCAATCAGCCAAAAATCAGTAGAAGGAAAAAGATTTTTCGGTAGTTTTATTGTTAAAGACAAACGTAAATTAGGAATGGAGTTAGTCGATTCTTCATTGTTTTGTTCTTATACTTTCAATTTCTTTATCGACCCTATAAAAGATGAACCGCCACGTGTTGAATTTGTTTACCCCGGGCAAGAATACAAATTGGACGAAATGATGGAGGTTCCGGTAATATTGCAGGCGGAAGACGATTACGCTCTTTTTTCTTCCGCGCTTGTTTACGGAAAAGAAAAAAAAGAGCTATTGGTCCCGCGAAATGCAAAATTTTTTATAGATTCCCTAACTTTAGACGTAGGAAATCTTTTCCCCGGGGAAACACTCGAACTGAAAGCAACAGCAACCGATTTCGCCGGAAATAAGACCATTTCTTCACCCATTATTATATACATGCCTACTCTGGAAGAAATATTAGGTGAGTATAAAAATTTAAGCGATACCCTAAAAGAACGTACAGTTAATTTTGAAGAAACAGAAAAAGAGATAGCGGAAAAAATAGAAAATTTCTTATACAAAAATGAAATGGGTGAAAGAAATCAAAAAGAAATAAAACAAACGTTAGCAGAACAAAAAGATTTAATTGAAGGAATGGAAAAACTGGCAGAGATTACAGAAAAAATAAAAAGTCCCGAATTTTCTGAAGAAATTAGACATATTGAAGAACTCCTTAACAATCCGCAAGTCAGAGAATTTTTGAGCAACTTAAACAAAATCATGGAGAATCAAAATATTTCAAGCGAAGACCTTAATAAAATTAGCGAGAACCAGAATGAATTATTGGAAACTTTAGATCTCTTCAAAAAAAGCCTCGAGTATTTAAAGAAATTATTGGAACTAAATGAGTTTTCCGGCAGAGCACAGGAAATATTCGAAAAACAAAAAGATATTAACTCTTCTGAGACAACCGAAGAATTATCAAAACCGGAAGAAGAACTTAAAAGAGAACTTGAAGAATTAATTAACGATATGGAAAAATCATCAAACGATCAAATACAAGAAATAGCTTCTGATTTCAAAAAAACGAAAACTACAGATGAAATGGAAAATTTAGCGAATTCGATGCGAAAGGGAGAAATGAATCAGGAAAGCGCAAAAAAAATAGAAGAAAACCTAAGAAACTTAAATATGTCTCTCAATGATTTGCGGCAACGTAGTGGCGGGAAGGATATACAAGAAGCTATTAAAAAGAAAGGATGGGAACTTGGTTTTATTTTACACACGCACAATAATTTAATCGAAAAAGAACCTTCTCTTCTTAAAGGATTAATCGAGCAAGGGCTCCTGGAAGCTCTTACCAATATTGAAAAAGATTTACAAGCGCTTTTTCTTAGAACTCTCGCTTTTTCTCCGGAGGTTTTCGGGGATATAAAAAGAGCAAAAGAAAAGATGGAAGAATTAAGCATTGAGCTTATACAAAAAGAAGTGCCGAGAACATCGATGGAGAGAGTTAACGATTTAATAATACAGGCAATACTTAAACTGTTTTCTCCTCCTCCACCGAATAGCCAGAGCTTAGCCAACGCGATGAATCAAATCATTCAGCAGCAAAATGCCATTATGCAGGGACTTGGGCAATTTATGCCTCTGGAGATACCTTCACAAGTTCCCGGAGGAGACTTAAAGAGTTTAATAGAAAAACAAAAACAGCTCGCGGAAGATCTTAGAGAAATGGGAAAAGCCTTTGAACCATTATCTGCGGAAATGGAGGCTATGGCTAATGACCTGGCAAGGGGAAAGCTGGACAAAAGACTCATAGAAAGACAGAAAAAAGTTCTTGATAGATTACTCGAGGCAGAAAAAGCCATACGGGAAGGGGAGGCCTCAAGAAGGCGCCGATCAGAACCCGGAATTTTCGTTAGCCCGGGAAAAGTCTCCTTACCAGTAGATTTAGGAGAAAAAAAGAAGAAACTCAGGGAACTTCTGGAGAAAAGAATCGAAGAACCTTATCCTCGGGAGTACAAAAAAGAAATCGAAGAATACTTCAGGAAATTAGTAGAATGATATATTTGATACTGGTTTTCGCCGTTAACATAAACACATTAGACAGTAAAGATGTCAAAAAATACTCTCCCGAAGAGAGAAGGACCATTACTATCGACTTGATGCGTAAGCAGAATTACGAAATGGCTTTATCCTTTGCTCCGGATCAAAATCTGATTGGATGTATAAAAATCTTAAAGGGAGATATTTATGATGGCATAGAACATATAAAAGAGTCCGCGGCAAAAGGAAATATTTTCTCCTGTGATTTGTTTATACTCTTTAACCTGGGGATAGAAAAAGAAGAACTCGCAAAATATATAGTGAAAGAATTAAAAGTTTATAGTGATAGTGTTTTTACTTTTGAATCGCCCTATCTCCAATATTTAACTTTAACTTCTGAGACAGCTGATTCCAAAAAAACTTACACGGATTCTATTGTCGAACCGTACTTTCTTTTTAAATCGGGAATGCTTAACTCGGATAACCATCCAGAGAAAGCAAAACTATATTTCGAAAAACTGGTAAATAACCACCCGGGTTCAGTGCCAGCTATTGTCGCAAGAAATATATTAAGGGTAATAGAAGAAAAGAAAAAAAGTAGAAAAAGATAAAGGTGACATAAAACATTTTATGTCACCTTCATCTTCACCTGTCTCCGAAAAAATTATTCTTTCTTTTTAGTTTCTGTCTCCTTTTCTTCTGACTCTTCTACCTCTTCAAATTCCTCTCCAAAAAGGTCCTCTTTTTCTTCAAGAAGATCCTTACTATCTTTAATTTTTACCAGAATTGTATAAATCAATGTCTGTCCGGAACCTAAAATAGATAGTCCATACGCAAGAACTATGAAAAGAACCATATAGAAAGTAACACCGAGAAGGAAACTACCGATAAGAACCCCTTTCCCAACTCCTTCACTTAAAAAAGGTCCCTGAGATAATACAAGTGAAGGGAACCATTTTGCAGCGACCAGAGGAAAGAAATTGGGTAGATAAACATACCATTTAGCATTTTTCCACATGACCAGCCAATTTTTTCCTGTCCATTGTCCTATAACTGTATGAGTCAGAGAAAAAGCCGTTTTAAGTAAATAAGCAAAGACAAAAACACATATCAAAGACAAGAAAAATAAGATTGTTTCCCAGAGTATAAATCTCCAGGTTTGGGCATTAACTAGAGAAAACGCTTCAAACACCGTATCGAAAGTGTCACTGTCCGTAGTAGCTATTATCGCGGGCGCGGCAACCAATACAACACACGCAACAATTGAGAGATAAACAATACCAGCGGCACCGGCTATTAAAGGGAACGAGAGTAAACCTATTAAAATCGGTCCTACAAGAGGAATTTTAATAAGTAATCCCATTACGAGTCCGACCAAAACTAAGATAGCTATAATTACAGGAAGAAATAAGGGTGAACCGAACACTGCTTTCCAATTCTTTCGAGCATAAGCCCAGGCTTCCCTTCCTTCATAAAATTCATCTCCCTTTAATTGTTCGAACGTAATCTTGGATATTGCCGTAAGCGTTACAAGATAAAAGAACAAAGCTGCCAAACAGGCAATTACATAAAGTACTATCCCAATCCAATTAAGATTACCCTGAACAAAAGGAGCGGGAATAAGTCTGTACGTCTGCCATATTACTTTATAATTCCAGCCTGAAACTATTAGCGCAATATAAGATAAAACACTGTAAAATAAAGCTCCCCAAAATAAGCCTTTAACTCCCACACCTATTTTCCTGGTATTAAAACCTAAACGCCCCGCTCTAAATACTTCTCCCCACCTATATTCAAGTTCCATTTTCCCTCCTTTTTATAAAAAAGGATACGGGTATTTTTTTAAATGTCAAGGGTGATTTTTTGTCATTTTTTACCTGTAGAATATTTATTGCTTGTATTTTCTTGCTAAATCCCAAACCACAAAATCCACCTGCTAGTTTTATAAAAATAATAAGTTTATCTACGGGTTTATTATTTTTTTCTCTTTTCTTCTTTCAGCAGTTCCCCGGCTATAACAAGTTTTTGAATTTCGCTGGTCCCTTCGTATATTTGAGTAATTTTCGCGTCCCGCATCATTTTCTCTACGGGATAATCTTTCATATAGCCGTATCCGCCTAAAACCTGTACCGCTTCGATTGTAACATCCATTGCTACGTCGGACGCGAATAATTTTGCCATCGCGGATTCTTTAGAAAATTTCTTTGCTCCTCCGTCTATGTATCTTGCCACCTGATAAACCAAAGCCCGCGCGGCTTCAACTTTTGTAGCCATTTCCGCGAGTTTGACCTGTATAGCCTGAAATTCACCGATTTTCTTTCCGAATTGTTTTCTTGTGTTTGCATACGAAACGGCTTCTCTTAAGGCTCCTTCCGCGATTCCCAGTGCTTGAGACCCGACCCCTACGCGGGATTGATCGAATGTTTTCATAGCCATTAGGAAACCTGCACCTTCTCTTCCAAGCAGGTTTTCTTTTGGAACTTTACAATCAGTAAACACAAGTTCTCTTGTTGCGGCTGCCCTT
>Ga0307420_1000837_pt1 | contig 13905 bp, 10 predicted proteins | sample SalMarWE160240MG_2_FD_202167 | JGI IMG/M metagenome (GOLD analysis project Ga0307420, IMG submission 202167) | Salt marsh sediment microbial communities from the Plum Island Ecosystem LTER, Massachusetts, United States - WE1602-40 | ecosystem: Environmental > Aquatic > Marine > Intertidal zone >... | reverse complement strand
TAGAGGCACGTATCATCTCAATATCTTGGGGGAATGTAGGTCGGATTGGCAATCCGACTTACTCTTGCCCCTACTTTTTGAGAAGATACAGAGGCACCGTGTCCTGGCGGTCCCGTAAGCCCGGACCATCAGAGCAGCGACGCCGAGGCTTCCTGCGTCTTGCCGGCCTCAAAGGCAATATCGGGCGGCAGATTCGGTCTCAGAGCTGCCTGCACAGCCAACTGATCGCAGCGCTCGTTGTCCGGATTTCCAGCGTGCCCACGAACCCACCTGAACTCGACGACGTGCTGCTGGCACAAGAGCAGCAGCTTTTTCCATAGATCGACGTTTTCCGCTTTGCGCCTCTTGCTCAGTTTCCATCCGTTGGCCTGCCACTTTCTGGCCCATCCCTGGGTGATACCGTTCACCGCGTACTTGGAATCGCTGTAGAGCACGACCTCGCAGGGCTGTTTCAGGGCCTTGAGCCCTTCGATACAGGCCCACAACTCCATCCGGTTATTCGTGGTCGAGCGAAAGCCGCCGGACAACTCTTTTCTGTGGCCTTTGTAGCGTAGAACAACACCGTACCCGCCGGGGCCGGGGTTGTCGATGGCCCCGCCGTCGGTATAGATCACGACCTTACCGCCCTCCAGTAGAGATTCAGGACCCTCCTCCAAGCTTGTAGCGTGGCCCTGCTCCAGCAGATCTTGCAGGTCGAGTGGAAGCCGGAAGAGCAGATCCTCTTCCTGACCTGCGAGCCATGCGGCGGCCTCTGCCAGGGAATGGAATCCCCGGTAGACGGCCTGGGGAAATCCCTCGACCTGCTCGGCCGCGCCGCCCTCGCCAAACCAGGCGGTGTAGAGGCCGGGTTTGTGCCCTCTGACGACAACATAGACCTGCTTTTTCTTTTTGCCCATTTGTCTAGACCTGCCCGTCGGGGAGTATATCACAGGAGTGAAGGGAAACAAGCCGCTTTGAAATCGCCAGAGGCTTTAAATCGGCCTCACTTTTCATCCCGTGCGAACTGCTGTATAATTTCGTTGGTGCTGACTTTAGCACTTCGCGAGATGGACCTGCCCGCGTACAGCTTCGAGTGGACGCGGACAACGTCCGGGCCATCCGTTGTCACGAAAAAGCTGGCCTCCAAAAAGAGGGCAAGTACGTCGATCAGCTCGTTATGAGCATTCTACAACGAGAGTTTGAAAGCGATGAGTGAGAAGGCGAGGTGCAGCGCCGCCCACGGCAGAATCGAGCTGTTCAGCGGCACCGGCTGCCCGGACCTAGCCGAAGAGATCAGTCAACATCTCGGCATTCCCCTTTCGGGACGCGATGTCGTCCAGTTTCCCAACGAGACCATTCTCGTGCGGCTGCACGAGAGCATACGCGGCCAGGACATCTTTCTCATCCAGACAACCTCATCGCCCGTCAATCACAACATCATGGAGATGCTGATCTTTTTGGACGCGCTCAAGCGCGCCTCGCCGGATCGCATCACGGTGGTCATCCCCTACCTATCGTATGGCCGCTTTGACAGAAAAGACCAGCCTCGTGTGCCCATCACCGCCCGCTTGTTGGCCGATATGATCAGCACCGCGGGCGCCGATCGCTACGTTTTGCTCGACCTGCACGCCGATCAAATCCAGGGATTTTTCAGCATTCCGGGCGACGTCATGACCGTCTTTCCAATTCTGGCCGACTATTTCCGGGACAAAAACCTCGAGGACGCCGTCGTCGTCTCTGCGGATCTGGGCTTTGCCAAGAAGGCGCGCAACCTGGCGGCAGAGCTGGACATGCCCTTAGCACTGATCGAAAAACGCCGCGACGTGCAAGGCACCGACGCCCTCACGCTGGTCAGCGACGTGAAGAACCGCGATGTCATCATCGTGGACGAAGAGGTAGACACCGGCGGCACGATGGTCAACGCTGTCAACATCACCCAGAAATACGGAGCGCGGAGCGTGTACCTCTGCTTCGCCCACGCCTTTCTCTCGCCGCCCGCGGTCGATCGGTTGAGATCGCTCGACATTGAGGAGATCGTGACGACCAACTCTATTCCTATCCCGCCTGAGAAGCAGCTCCCCAACCTCACAGTGCTTTCGGCTGCCAAGCTGTTGAGCGAAGTGATCCAACGGGTTCACGAAGGCTTCAGCGTTGGTGAAATGTTTCGCAGCTACCAGCGCTACAAGTGACACCGCTCCAGGCCGCCGTCTGACTCAGAGAAAAACCCGCTTTCCGATCTTCTCAGGCATCGTCGCTCGCGCGCTTTGTCAGGTAGTGAATGCCCGAATCGACCTCGCTGTAGCCCGCCTTTCGGAACAGCGCCAGAGAAGCAGCGTTATCGCTCATGACGAGCGCGGCGGTGACCGGTATCCCCTGCTCGCGGAACAACGCCTCGGCCGCCTCGACCAAGCGCGTGCCACAGCCCCGTCTGCGATAGTCGGGATCCACCGCCAGCCGGTTGATCCACCCCTTGCGGCTATCGTGAGACACGAGGACGGCAGCGACCAGCCGCTCCTCCACCTCCATCCCCAGGATCGTCAGAACCCCGCTCGCAAGCTGCCGAGCCAGTGCCTCGCGGCTATCCCGCCCCTGCAGCTTGAGCGAATGCAGCCCGGCCCGCTGCCACAGCGATAAAAGATTGTCGTAATCATCCAAGCCCAATTGGCGCAAGTGCCCTTTGCACATAGACTAACTTCCGATGATGCGTGATCTGTGATGCGTGATCATCGTCACAGGTCACGCATTACGGATCACTCTTCACGTTCCGCGCCAAGTATAGTATAATCCTCCTCGCTTGTCGAGAAAGCCCTATGCCCAATCTGCGCATCGCAATGCTGAGCGTACACACCTGCCCACTGGCCATGCTGGGCGGCAAAGAGACCGGCGGGATGAACGTCTACGTACGAGATCTGTCTCGCGAGCTGGCCGGTCGCGGACACCTCGTAGACGTCTACACGCGCTCCCAGGATTCCAGCCTGCCGCACATCAGCAACGGGCTGGGCCACGGTGCGCGGGTGATCCACGTCCCCGCCGGCCCCGAACACCCCTACAATAAGCACCTGGTCTACGACCACCTTCCAGAGTTTGTGAGCGGCGTGCTGGCGCAGACGAAAACCGACGCTATTCAGTACGATGTCCTACACAGTCACTACTGGCTTTCCGGTGCCGTAGCACGGGAACTGCGGCAGCGTTGGGGCACACCCATCGTGCACATGTTTCACACGCTGGGCGAGATGAAGAACGCCGTGGCCCAGCGGCCCGAGGAACGCGAGACGGCGCGCCGTATCGCCGTCGAAAGGGACACGGTGCGCTTCGCCGACGCCCTCGTCGCCGCTACCCCCGTCGAAGAGGAGCAGCTGGTACGACTCTACAAGGCCGATTCAGACCGCATTCACGTCATATCTCCCGGCGTCGACACGGAACGCTTCCATCCCATCCCCAAGGCGCTGGCCAAGGACAACATCGGCCTGTGCCCCGATTGCTGCACTATCCTCTTCGTCGGGCGCATCGAGCCGCTTAAGGGCATCGACAGCCTGTTCTGCGCCATCGCCCAGGTGGTCACAAAACTGCCCGAGTTGCGCGAGCGCCTGCACGTGCCCATCATCGGAGGCGACCCCGACCGCATCCACGAGGACGCCGAGATGGTGCGCCTACAGGAGCTGCGAGAGGAACTGGGCATCGGGGACGTCGTCACGTTCCTGGGGGCCAAAGATCAAGACCTGTTGCAGTACTACTACTCGGCGGCAGAGATGGTGGTGATGCCGTCCGATTACGAGAGCTTTGGAATGGTGGCCTTGGAGGCGATGGCGTGCGGCACGCCCGTGATCGCTTCCGATGTGGGTGGGCTTTCCTACCTGGTGAAACACGGGCGTACGGGGTATCGCGTGCCCGCCCGCGATTCCAAAGCGTTGGCCGACAAGATCACACGCCTGCTGACGGACGAAGGGCTGCGGCGGCGCATCGGGCACCGCGCCGCCTGCTGGGCCGAGTCCTACGCCTGGCCCCGCATCGCCGACAAGATCGAGGCGCTTTACGCGCAGGTGACGGCCGATGGATAGACGCCACGCCTTTACCGCCGTCGAGACGCGACTCTACGGCAGAATACTGGACTTTTTGGAGACGCTGTGCCGGCAGTACGAACAGCCCAGCAAGATGGAACAGGACAGCACCAGCGAGGCCTTGATCCTGAACTTGATAAAGGTTACCAACGATTGCCACGCCATCATGCTGCTGGCCCAATCCGGCTTTTACGTCCAGGCAGGCATCCTGGCGCGCAGCACGACCGATGCGTGCAACCTGATGCTGCACATCGACGTCGAGCGGGACAACGCGATCTTTGCCGAGCGCTGGCTGCAAGGACGGCGCGTCACACACTGGATGCTGGTAAAGAGCCTGAGCAAGATCCCCCTCGATATCGATAGCTATCGGGAGCTGCGTCGGCAACTGGATGACCTCGTGCACGCGAACTATGAAGGGCTCAAGCTATATCCCACGCAGTTGGCAGATCCAGACACCCTGGATGACGACGCCTTCCAGAGCCTGATCTTTTGGAAGAGCTTGATGGTCTTTTACCTGATCACGTGCCTGCTGGCCGTCCACGTGATCGCGCCCGACCTGGGACAAGCGGATGACTACCTCGAGATGTTATTGCAGATATACGGCAGGACACCGTCCGCCTGACCACCCTGCGATTTAGCTTCACGATTCGGGCACGCTGCCGGGCGTCGCCGGAAGGCGCGGCACAAAGTCGACGCTGCAATCATCGGTATCTTGATAGGGCGGGCGCCGCTCCAGCGACCAGCCGGATTCCACACCTCCCGGATGGGCAATCACTTCCCCATAGCCAGCCTTACCGTAGACAACCACGTCCACGGCCTGCCCGCCATCGTCAAGCAGGATGACCCTGTCTCCCTTGTCCCCAAGGGCGAATCCAAACCCGTCCCAGCTGCCAGCTACGACCATGTTCGGCACAGCAGGATCGTCGCGGTTGGGGTCGATCAGAAACTCGAAATGCGGTTTGCCGAAACCAGAGACCCCCTGAAAGTCCTGGGCCTGCTGGGCAACGACGATGATCCCATGCGCCGGCAGCACCGTCCCGCCCGGGAAACGGTATCGCCCCGCTCCGTACTCCGGTCCGGCGGCGTCGCCCAGATACCAGTCAGAGATATCCACCGCCTGGTCGGTCGGGTTATACAGCTCCACCCACTCGCGATTGCCCGATCTCTGCCCGCTGGGACGATACATCACCTCGCTGACCACGACATAATCGGCTGGTGGAGGAGGCGGGGTATAGTTCGCCGCCACAAAGGGCAGGAACACCGGATGCGCCAGGTTCCAATCCACCTCAAAGACGCGCGCCAGGTAATCGTAGACCTGATCGGACTTGACCTGCAGCGCCAGCTCGCGGTTGATCTTGTTGGACGCCTCGCTGCCGTTGATGGAGCCGACGTGGGCGTATCCTCCCACGCCATCTATCCAGACCAGCACCATCTTGTTGTGGATGCCCCGCCCGGCTGGATCGCCCAACTGCGCTTCCAGGTCCAAGCCCTCAGTACGGGCAATCGCGTTGACATAGTCACGCGCGGCCGCATTCTCAACCACAGAACCACTATCCCACGAGCCGTTTAGCAGAATGTGGACGGACGCGCCACGCCGGGCTGCGTCGATATAGGCCTCCAGGCGCGGGTTGGGATCCGTCGCTGGGATAGAGTCTGTGGCCCCCCAGTGCTCGCGCTCGTAGAGCTGCTCGACCAGGACGACGTCGCCCGCACCGGCCCGCCCCACGAGCCCCAGCAGACCGTCACTATCGCGCAGGCTGTTCTCCGGCGACTGCACCACCTCGAAGGCGAACAGCGTATCGGCCAGGATCAGCGGCCGGCTAAAGTACACGGTACTCGTCACCCAGTCGGAATAGACGTAGACGGGAGCAAAGCCAGGCGTGGGATCGCCATAGCGCGGATGAGCCGCGCTCCACATGACGATGTCCTTATGAGCCGTATCCAGATCACGCTCAAAGATCGTCCGTGCGCGGGCCACCACACATGGCGCGTCGGTGATCAAAAAAGCACCCCGGCGTCCCCACGTGCCATTGGCTTTATCGTCGACCGGCAGGCCCGAATAGTTGAAATTCTCAGAGCCCAAGACGAGGGTTTGATCATCCACGATGATAAACTTGGCGTGTTGATTGCGGTAGCGATCGTGGATGTCCGCACTGTCGTCGTTATGCATAAAGTAGACCGTGCCGCCGACGGCGTGGAGCTGCTGGCAGAACCAGCGCTCCTGATCGGTAACCTCCCCGCCCTCCAGCAACACGGTCACCGTCACACCCGCCTGCGCGCGACTTATCACAGCGTCCATCAGGTGTGCGTTCTCAAAAGTATATCCTTCGATCTGGATACTTGTGGCGGCGTCGTCTATGACGCCCTCGATCACCGCATAGGCATTATCCGGCGCTATGGCCACCGTCAGATTGGCCGTCTCGGTCACGCGCACCGTCTGGAAGAACTCGCTCAGATCCCAGCCGGGATACCGCACCTTGCGACCATTGATGTCATCTCCGGGGTCCTGGGCCCAGTCGGCGGCGGTGTTGGTATCGGTCACGGGCAGGCCGGTGGCTTGATCCAACTTGCGGTACAGGATCTGCCCATCCTCGGGAAACGTATTGGTGGGCGACCACGGCTGCAAAGCCGCTCCACTCCACCCATCTTCGCTGCTGGTGCTGTCGCCGTACCTGAGTAGGTCCATCAGACGGCCATCGTCCCGGAACAGGGCACTCTCGCCACCAGCGTTGGCGAACCCGGGCCAGGAGCCGACCAGTTCCGGCACGGTCACATCGGTCTCGTCAGTCTCGTAATCCGGCTTGAAGCCGAACTCGTCCTCAAAGGCCACGGCGCTCCTGGCGCACCAGATGCTTTCACCGACCTCCAAAGTCACATCGGCCGGGAACGCGGCGCCATCGTCGGCCGTCGCGTCATTGGCCAGATACCAATCATCGAGATGCGCCTGGGCCGTGCCGACGTTGATCACCTGCACGGCCTCGTCGTCCGCCCCAGCGTAGCCGTAATAGTGCAGTGCGCTGATGAGCACCCGGGGCGTGCCAGGCACGACGACCGTCGTTTCCCAATCGTCGGCGTTGTTGACAGTGACCGTCTCGCTGGCCGTTGTCGTGGCCGTGATGTAATTGGTGAACGCGCTAGACGCGGTATCCGTCACTTGCACGGTGATGGTGATCGGGTAAACCGTGCCCGTGAGCACGTCGCCCAGGGACCAGGCCAGCTCGCCGCCGGAGCGGTCGAACGCAAAGGCGCTAGACTGCGTGATGAACATCACGGCCAGGGGCAGTGTATCCGTCAGCCGTGTGCCGGTGGCGGTGACGGCGCCGGTGTTGCTGACGGCGACGTGATAGGTAATCACACTGCCCTGATCGGCGGTGATCGGACCGGTCTTGACGACGACGAGGTCGGCCGCGTCGCCAGCGGGCGGCTGGTAACAAGAGTTCTGTGCCTTGGGCGTGCCGTTGATGGGCTTGCCGACGGCGTCCTGGCCATTGATCGTGACGCCGTCATTGGTGCACCAATTGGCGTCGGTGTCAGAAGCAACGGGATTCCTGCGCTCCATTGAGTAGTACGCATCAGAGCCGGCAGGCCAGGACCCGCCATTTTCCACATTCCCCGTGCCAATCACACCGTTCAGATCATCGGTCAGCGTGAGCACCTCACCAGCGTTGGAAAGCCCGCCGGAGCCGAAACTGCCAAACCAGTCGGCGGTGATATCACTGACCGTGCTGTCGTCAGTGCGTTCAATGAGGTAATATCCGTAAGGAGAGATGTCCCCGCTCAGGACAATGTTCAGATTGTCATCGTCTACCAGATGCCAACCGTCCAGCGAAATCGTCGAGGCCGTAGTGTTGTAAAGCTCGATCCACTCGTCCGCTGTATAACCCGAGTGCCCTGCCCAAGCCACCTCGTTGATGACCACATCAAAGGCACTGGCCGAATCCTCGACCTCTGCCGCCTGCGCCGGCCCGCCCAGTCCGCCCACGAAAAACACCACCATCAACCCGCCCAACAAGCAAGCCACCACCAACTCGATCTCACGCCTCATCGACATGCCTCCCATCTCGTGCTTCTTGCCTCTTGCATCCTGCTTCCTATCCAGCTTTGGGGCAGAATTCGTATTGCTCGCTCAAGCAATCTCCAATTCCTCGACCTCGGCGACCATGTCCGCCTGACGCTTGGCCTCCAGGGAAGCCTGCCCAGGGCGAGGGCGCGACTTGCGCACAAAGTAGGCCGCACCCAGCACCACCACCGGCAGCCCCACGGCCAGCCCCAAAAACCACCCTGGATCGAGCAGCGGTTGGGATGAGAAGCGATCCAGGTTGAACAGGATAACTGCCACAGAGATCCACACCGTGAGAAAGTTGGGGACGGCGTCGCCGGAATGAATCAGCTTTAGGCCCGGCACTCGCTTTTTCGTAAAGGGCCAAAATAGGTTGCTCCCCATGTAACCCAACTGATCCTCCAACACGTGCCCGGCAAACCCCACCCCGGTCACCAGGCCGGCCCACATCCCTACACTCCAGCCTGCAACCAATCCGATAGACAAAAACGCTGCCAGACCCATCACAAGGGCCAGCGTGAGGCTGTGAGACCAGCGGCGGTGCCAATCCAGAAAATGAACGTACAGTTTATCCCCCTCGCGCTCAAAGCGAAAAGACGGCCCGCTAAAGATGTTGACCTTGTACTCGGAGCTATAGGTATGCACCATGGGAACGTTCAACTTACGCCGCGCCTCGACAGCGCCCTGAGGTTGTGTTCCAGGCAGGGGAACCTGCCCGGTGTTGACCAACGGGCCAATACGCACGACCACCTGTCCGTTCTCGGGATCGAAGCGAATCGCATACTCGCGCCACAGATCGGTCCCGAGGCGAATCGTATGCACCATGACATTTTGAGGCTCCCCCCCCTCATAGGCCATGCGCATCGCGCTAGCCAGTCGTTCAGCAATCACTTCGGGATCAGGATCAGGGCCAGGATCTATCTCTGTGCTGTAATGTTCAAAGTAGCGTGCAAATTTAAAGTCGAGTGTGTCAGGCAGAATTCCGCCAATGCCACCCAACATCGGCAAAAGCGAACCCTGCGCACCCGCTTGGGCGACCTCGGGGAAGAACGTCGCCAAAGCCACGCCGGTAATGAAATGCGAGATGCCCTTCATGGTCCTCTCCCAGCAAGACGGTATTTCACCGCGAACCAACCGGTCAGTATTTTACTCCATGAGACGGTCCTATGCAACTACTTTTGTACCCAATCTGATTTCGCAAGAAAAATCCGCCACACTGAGTGACGCATCACTCAGTACAGCGGCGCGACGGTTCTACCAAGGCCCAGATTCATATGGCCCGCAATCTAGATCCCTAATACTCATCCCCTTGCAAAGCCCCTCGATCCCAGCCTGCATAGGACCTATCTTACCATCGCAGAATTGCTGGGATACAACGGAGATTCCGGTCCCCGCAGCATCATCCACGCAAGCCGAAGCCGACCCGTCATAGATCTCAGCCGCCTTCTCCAACGAGATAGCGGTCGCTTCTTCTTCAACGCGACCAATTCCTCCATATGGGCCATTGCCACTCTGTATCCAGCCTCGACTTCGTCGTCACCACCGTTGGAAAACAACCCCACGCCGGGCAGGTGGATCTCCAGCAACAAGTCAGGCGGGCAAAGCGCCAATCGCGTTCGGTCTATAGCCTGTATCGTGATGCCCGCGCTGGCCTCTGCGATGAGAAATGGCCGTCTCCAATCAGGAAGGCGCTGGCCCAACAAGCGCAGCGCGCGCAGAGACAGGCCCTCTGACATCTCCTCGTCCTCGAGGGACAGATCAACGCTGGGCGGCACGTTAACGCCCAGAACCCGCTCAACCCCCATGTGGCGCACGACGTCCACCGGCAGGTTGTTGAGCACACCGCCATCTACAAGCCAGCGTCCCTGGTGATACACTGGCGAAAAGATAATGGGCACGGCCGAGGTCGCCAGCAGGGCCGGGATGAGTGGCCCCTGGTCAACGATGACCAATTCGCCCGTCTCGATATCAGCGCAGACGACGGCGGCAGGGATGTTCAGATCCTCAAAGGTAACGTCGTCGCTGTCCAGCAGATCGACCAGGAGGCGAGCCGTTTTTTCGTGCCCGAACAGACCCCTCCACTTTAGGTCGGGGGAGGCCAGGTCAATGACCCCGATCTTTTTGCCGAACGCGATCATATCTTGTACCGAAACGCCAGCCGCGTACAGGCAGGCGACAATGCCCCCCATGCTGGTTCCGGCAACGACATCGATGGGAATCTCGGTTTCCTCCAACACCTGCAACACGCCCAGGTGCGCCAATCCCCGCGCGCCACCCCCGCCGAGAGCTAAGCCAATCTTGGTCTCTTTCATCAAACCTTGGCCCACCTTCGACCCCTCTTCCACCCCAAAGGGTAGCTCCAGGCGGCTCTTGCCATCCAGATAGCGCTCGTTAACCTTCATCACAGGCCAACCAGAACAAGCAGAATGTTCAACTGCTAGCAACTCCTTCCTCCAAACCCGGCCATCCTCCCTCCAGCCGCACCGTCTGGATCGGATAGGGCAGATCGATCCCCTCCCGCTCTGCAGCCTCCTTGATCGCCTGGACCACCTGCGAGTGTACCGTGAACAGCCCGTGGGTCTCCTGGTTCACCCAGAAGCGGGCCGCCAGCATTAGCGCCGAGTCCCCCAGGTTTTCGGCCAGCACCTCGGGCGCAGGATCGTCCTGCACGCCCTCCACACTCCGCATGACCTCCAGGAACACCTGCGTGGCCCGATCCACGCCCTCATCGTAGCCCAGACCAATGTTGACTGTGCGACGGCGCAGCGGCAGCTCGGAGTAGTTCTTGATCGCGTTGGTAAAGACGTCCATGTTGGGCACGATCACCATCTCGCCGTCCCACGTCTTGAGCACTGTGTCGCGGGTGGTGATCTCGAGCACCGTCCCGGTGTAATCCCCCACCTCGACGGCGTCGCCGACGTTGAACGGCTGCCGCACCAGCAGCAGAATGCCGGCCAAAGTTGCGGGCAATGTCCTGCAATGCGAATCCGACGGTGAACCCGGCGATGCCCAGCCCGGCGACGAAACCGGTCACGTCGAACTCAACCTGCTCCAGCGCGATCAAGGTTCCCAGAATGATCACCGACCAACGCGCCAACCGGGAGAGCAAGCGTCGGGTCTCGGCATCCTCGATCCTTCCTTTGGCAGCCCGCCGCACCCATTGTGCGCTCAGACTCGATAGAAGCAGGGTCAGGATGAATACGACCAAAGCGACGATGAGGTTGGGAATAAAGAGCAAGAATTTTTCCAAAAGCTCCTGGAAACGATCACCGAAATCTAGCATTTGACCTCCTGTGTGAAAGACGATGTTATCTCTTTTCAAGCCACCGACTCAATCAATTCCTGCTTCATTATAACAAAAAAAATAAAAAACCCAACGTCCTCTTTACGAGATGCGTTGGGTTATAGACGGATTGAGTTGATAACGTTGAAATTTCGTTGGCGAACTGCAATTTAACCTCGTCGATTTGTTGCAAAAATAGACATTTTATGATATAATATATGTCAAACTGTTATATACACAATAGATATAACAAAAATACCCTATAACGGAAGGTGCTATGGCCGGTACAAAGGGCATTCGGCATTTTATTTTGGGCCTGTTGACCCGGCAGCCAATGTCAGGCTACGACATCAAGCGCTTTCTACAAGACCTGAGTTGGTTGATCGATGTGCCCAGTCTTGGAAGCCTCTACCCTTCCTTACACGCCTTGCTAAAAGACGGTTTGGTGACTAGGGAGGTGGTTGCGAATCAAGATCGACCGTCACGCAAGATCTATTCGATCACAGAGGAAGGTGAGAAAACATTACAGGCGTGGCTGAGTCAGCCATCCGATTCGAATGCCTCCTTGAAGAAATTCGTCATGCGCCTGGCACTAGCTGATCAGCTTTCGCAAGTTGGCTTGCCTACCCATCTCGAGCAGCGGCGAGCACACGTCGCAGCTCAAAAGAGAGCTTTGGAGCAAGTCGTCGCGGCTGAGGATGCGGACGCAGATTTAGGAGAGCGTCTGATGTACAGCTACGGTCTCAGTTTGGCCGCTGCGGAGTTGGCCTGGCTGGATAGCACGTTGGCTCGGTTATCCCAAACGTCACCGCCTGCTGAAGCTGCTGAGAATCAGGAACCTGGCTTCGTCACTCTGACTGCTTGAGGTGCGCACCCGGGGAATCACATCTAAATCTCAAATCTAGATTTTCCAAAGTTCTAGACTTACTGTGGACCTGGTAGATGCCGAGATCGGTGATGGGTGCGGCTTGCCAGGTCTATTTGTTTGGCATGAAGACGAATTGTGGAAAACAAAAAAGCAACTCTGAGAACTGAACTTGATAAAATCCAAGCCCAGATCGCTTCGTTGCAAAACGCCCTTGGCAACAAGCCTGACTATGGCCTGGGCGAAGGAGATCCCGCGATCACGCGTCAGGAACTTGACCGTGCACTGTTGGAGCAACTCAAGGAGCGAGCCGCTGGTCTAGAGCACGCACTATCGACGATGGCTGACGATGAGTATGGGATATGCGAGGAATGCGGCCAGTCGATCCACCCTGATCGCATGACGGTTTTGCCAGACGCCAGGACGTGTATCCGTTGTACACAGGCGCGCGAAAGTGAGCAAGTCGGCTAGCTGTTACAGTGAGAACAGCAAACCGTACTTCAAAGGTACACTTTTTAGTATAGGAGGTGAGTTTAAATTTGGCGCAAGTGATATTGAAACCCGGTGAATCACAGGATAGCTTGCTCAGACGTTTCCGCAAAAAGGTAACGCGGGAGCGTATCTTGAGCGACGTGAAGAAAAAGCGGTTCTTTGTAAAGAAAAGCGAGGAGCGTCGGCGCGCTCTCCGCAAGGCCGTACGCAAGCAGAAACAGCGCATGGGGCGCGAACGACGAAGTCGGTACTAGAGACCTGCAAAAGAATAACTTCTCGCAGCAGGGCGACGAAAAGCCCTTTGAATCTGTCAGATGACGATTAGGGAGGCTTTTACAGGCCTGAAACGGCCATAACCGCCGTGGATTATGCGATCTGGGTCAAAACGCAGGAAGTTATTCCTTAACAAATCCTAAGGTGGAAAACAATGGTTCAACAGCAAGGGGACGCGCAGCAAAGATTCTCGATGCTACTTGAGAATGACTACGACTATGACCGTCCACGACGCGGGCAGGTCTGCAGCGCGACGGTTTTGTCTGTCGACGAGAACGAAGTGATCGTCGACAGGGGATGCAAGCGAGATGGTATCGTGCCCCGCACAGACCTGGAACGCCTGGACGATGCATACCGCGACAGTTTGGAAGTTGGGGAAGAGGTTCCCGTCAGCGTGCTGACCGTCTCGGATCGGCAAGGGGAACTCGTCGTCTCGCTGAATCAGGGCCTAGCGCAGCAAGATTGGCTGCGGGCGCAAGAGTTGTTGGAAAGCGGCAAGACTTACCAGGCAGAAGTGGTAGACGTGAACCGTGGCGGCGTCATCGTCAGGTTCGGTCGGCTGCGTGGCTTTGTACCGAACTCGCAACTGAATGCCGTACGGCCCGGCATGCACGGAGAACGGCTAGATAAGGTAAAGCGCGACCTCGTGGGAAGCACGCTCTGGCTGGTTATGATCGAGGTCGAACAAAAACGTCGACGTCTCATACTGTCGCAGCGCGTCGCAGATTCTCAGAGGCGGCAAGAGGCGCTCTCCGAGTTGGTGGAAGGTGAGGTTAGAACTGGCAGGGTAAGCAACCTAGTCAAGTTTGGGGCCTTTGGATCTGGGCGGCATAGATGGCTCGATCCATATTTCCGAGCTGGACTGGAAGCACGTCGACCATCCCAGCGAGGTATT
>Ga0307420_1000835_pt1 | contig 13915 bp, 7 predicted proteins | sample SalMarWE160240MG_2_FD_202167 | JGI IMG/M metagenome (GOLD analysis project Ga0307420, IMG submission 202167) | Salt marsh sediment microbial communities from the Plum Island Ecosystem LTER, Massachusetts, United States - WE1602-40 | ecosystem: Environmental > Aquatic > Marine > Intertidal zone >... | reverse complement strand
AGGCAATCTCAAAGCTTGATCTTTGTCGTAATGACTTCCGGAAGGGTTAATAGTAAATTGATGGGCTCTGGTACCCACTCCGTGAAGCCTGAATTCTTCCTTTGTTTTAAAATAATAAATCTGGGAAGCTTCTTCTAAGGAAGGATCATCTGATAGCCTAAGGAAGGTCAGCACTTTAAGTCCGAGAGAAAAGGGATGTTCCATTTCAAAGTAGTATTTATAATTATCCGAGGATGCCGTCCGTTCTGCAAGTTTTATGTTAAAATCTTTATCCGTATATCTTTTTTTCCCCTCTTTACCTATACCCGGCAGGAGATAGGACTCAAAAGTGACAAGATTGGAAAGAACGGATGGGTCCACATAATATTCGAATTCCATAGTAATTTTCTCGACTTCCCCGAGGCCTGTTTCTCCGTCTGCAGGGATAATTCTAACCGGAGGCGAAAGTAATGTCGATAATTCTTTGCTATAACCTCCGACACTAATTTTAAACTTTTCCATCGATGGCCATGGAATCGTCGGACGAAATTCCAATGTCCTTGAATCGAGCCAGCGAAATTCTCCGGGATGAGAGGGTTCCATCTTAATTATTTTTTCAGGTTTATCCAGAGGACCGCTTCCTCCGGGATGCATTTCCTTCTTAAAAAAAACGGTCAATGGATCGTATTCCCGCAGAAATTCTTCGGGCAGTATTGTAACATCCTTGTCGCTTAAATTCTTGAACTGCTTATAATCCGCGGGTTTATACTGATATGGTGTAGCCGCATAAGCGCTTAAGCAAACAAAATACAAAGCGAAAAATCTAAATAGGAAAACAATCTTTTTAGTCATAAACATTCTCCTTTACCTTTTACCAATAATTTTCTTTATCACTTCTTCGGGAGGCAAATCTGGCGGAGCTTTCTGTCCTACGAGTATCGGAGTACATGAAACCGCCTCCTCGGAAATGGGCACATGAAGTACGAAATAATACAAACCTTCCTCTAAATTTAAATACTGTTGTTCTCCTTCCCCAATAAGATTCCAATCAGAATCGTATAATTTCGCCTGAACAACCTCTTTCTGGGTCTTAATTCCCAAACCGATTTTTCTCTCAGTCGGAATGGAAAAGCTAAATATAGAGCTTTCACCCGGCGCGAGATATACTGTCGGTCTCATATCTTCTTCCAGATTTTTTACAGGCTTCAGACTGTAAATTAAATTAATATTACCCGGAAGCTCATAATCCATTAATCTTAATCCAAGTTTATATTCTCCCGGAGTCAAAGCTATTTGCCAGTCGAATCCTTCAAAAGCAGAAAAATAATGTATAATTTTACCTTCCTTTAATAACACTCCTATCATTTCTCTCTTAGATTTTAGACTTATATGTTTTGTTTCCGCGAGATTTAATGAAAACCAATTTATTTTATCAGTGAGATAGAATTCCGTCGGATTGGTGAGGCCAAGAGTTCTAAAAACCCGGAGAGAATGTTCCCATTTCGATTCAAAAACTTTACTATCTTTCACGAGATTAACTTTAATACCTCCGATCCCGTGAACAATTTTTAGAAAACCCCCGAAGTTTTTATTTTTTTCTTCCGAAGATACCCACAACACCTCACCATCTTTTACCTTTTCCTCGATCACCCCTTTGGAACTGAACAAAGTAATATTGTTTATATTTCCTTCATAATATAAAGAAATAGAACTACAGACCGGTTTTAATTTTGGAAGTTCAAGAGTAATCTCTCCGGGTTTCGAAAACCATTTTTCTATTCCGCTTTCTAAAGTAAGCTCTTTTTCTCTTTTAAACAATTTTTTCTTTAACGGTTCCCGTATTTCCAGCAACTCCACAACGAATTGCCTTTTTCCTTCTAAATCCAGCAGATATAAATCTCCGGAACTACCTTTAAAATCAAAACCCGCGACTTCTGCCTCAGTCGAGAAGACTTCCCTACCCGCGTCGGCATCATCCCAAACAGCGATTCCGCCCAAAGGAATTTTAACTTTTATAAGATACGAACTCTTCCCGGGTAATTTATAGCACCAACTTTCCGCCTTTGAAGAAGTCCATTCCTGCTGTCCGAGTTCAAGCACAGATTGCCCGGATATCGGGATATCTTTTCTTTCAACTTCGGCATAAATTTCTTCATCGAAATGCTCTGCCGATCCATTCCAGAACACGATAGTACTGGGAATACCATCAAAATCTACCGTCAAACATTTCCCTTTACTCAAATATTGTCCTTGCAGCACCGGAATCCCAGAAGGATCAAAATATCCTGTTTTTACTGTATACATCCCGGCAAAAGGTTGTCCGAAAGCCATATTAACCGAAATTACCGAGATAGTATTTTCATTCGGCACAAGAGAAAACGCTCTGGGAGTATTTTCAAGCAGAGAAATTCTTATATCTTCCCCCGTCTTTAATCTGTAAGGAGACAAAGAAAACTCAACATTTCCTTTATTTTCGAAGCTGACCTTCAACCAGAGTTTTTCAAACAAAGAAGAAAAATATAGTCCTTTTTCCGAACTAAAAGGAAAATTTTCCAAACTGGCAGTTTGTATTTCACTTAATAAATTACCGGAATTAACTCTATAATGACCGAGCCATCCAGACCCCATGTCAACATGAAAATATAAATTCTTTAATTCAGAATTCTCCGGAATCTTTCCCGACCATCCGTTCAACAGATTAGTCAGCGAAATTTCTATTGTTTCAACACTTTCATAAAGCAAACTCACTCTTTCATCCAGATGATCTTCCGACCAGATTTTCAACTGATAATCTCCATCACTGTAAACAGGCATCGCCAGCTCGATTGTTTTTCCTCTCTTCTCAGCTAACACTTCGATATTTCCTTTTGAATCGGTCTTTCCTATTAAACATCCGAGATTGCTTTTCCCTTTTAATGATACATTTATAACATTCGCATCTTTGGGTTTTTCAATCGGAAAGATTAAAATCCTAGCTTTTAAATCGAGCTCTTTTACCGTTCCGGACGAAACAGAAGAAACGAGAGAGTCCGGAAGAGTTTTCATGCTAACGAGTGTTTTAAAGGAACCGTCGCTTTCCGGCTGCACTTTTAAATAGTAACGACCTTCTTTTAAATACTTTGAAATGTTAAAATTCCAATCGAAAAGACCATCGTCGTTTTCCGCGATTAAAACACTGTCAGAACTGAAGAGTTTCGCGGACACATCGTCGGTCCCTTGACTGAATATTTCAACAACAGATTCTTTGCCGACACGAACTTCAAAGGAACGCGGATTTACCACCGTATAACTCTGACCTGAAATTAAAATATCCATATTAACAGCTAACCTGAAATCGATATGATTCTGCTCTTTAATCGATTTAACCGAAATTTCATAATCTCCTATCTCGAGATCAGCCTCTTTATTTCCCGACCATTTCAGAAGAATTTTTTCTTCATCTTTTCGTTTCAAACTTGCCTCAAACTTATCACTAACTGACAAATTTGCTTTTATAGGTGCAGGAATATGAATATAGAAAACTGCCGGTTTCCTTTTACCATCGATAATTTCTTCGACCCAATGAGAATTAACGGTCTGGTTTAATTCCAAAGCATGCGGACCCTTCCCTTTAAAGCTCGGAACATCTTCAATTTTTTCAAGCACCGTTATTCTTCTACTGGTCCGGTTCTCGGGAAGAGAAAGCAAATTATAAGAACCTTTAGAAAAATTATACTCGATATCAGCTTTTATTCCGGGTTTTAAAATCGGCCAACCTTCCTCATCATCGAGCCTGGCTCTAAAATAACCTTCCTGACCAAATGATTGTATTCTATACGTCCCGGGATTATCTACTCTAAAAAGATATGAGATACCTACACTTGAAGGAACCTCCGCGCGTTCCTCGCTACCGAGCTCCAACTTTCCACCCGAAATTACCTGATTAGCATTAAGAGACAAACCGAGATGCCCGGCTGATTCTCCGGTAGATTGAACGCTTACCTGGTATTCCCCGGGTAAAAGATATACTAATAATAAGGCGTTTCGTCCTAACCCGTTTTCGGACGCGGATTGTAAATTTGTAACAAATCGGTTACGAAGAGTAATCTTTGTACTCAATCTACCTATTGTTTCAAGCCGGTAAATTCCTGGAGATTCAACACTAACCTGATACACTTTACTTTCTTCTCGCCCGAGGTCGAAGAAAACCGGTTTCCCCGGCTTAACTTTCGGAAATTCAGGCAGCTTATCCAGAAATCCTGTCGGCAGCGATTTAGGCGGAGTATCGGGAAGACGTTCTAAGATTTTGCCGCTTGCATATACGAAAATATTATCATCCGTTGTATTTTCTATTCTTAATTTATATTCTCCCGGTTTTACCATGGTCGGTTTTGTGTATGAATTATTGTCTAAATGGAAAGCATACTGTTTATCTGTTACATCGGAAACCGAAATACGCGATTTTTTTCTTACTTTAAAAGGAACAGAAACTGTTCCTCCCGGAGAAAGATACACAGGTAAAGGATCCTCCAAAGATAAAGGTAAAAGTCTTAAAACAAGTCCCGCAACTTCCGGAGATTGATCGTTAATAAGCAAACTAAGACTTTTGGTTGGATCACTATCCAGCGGAATAGAAGGAAATTGTATGCGGGGCAAACCCGAATACAAGCGCTCTTCCTCTTCAGTGAATATTTTTTCAGCTAATCCTTTAACCATAGAAACAAGAGAAATGTGGTAAATATTTAAAGTGATAATGCCTTTGTTTTCAGGATATAGGTGTAACTTGTGTAAACCCCGGGTCAAGTTCACAGAACCTTTCCCCGTTACACTTTTCGGAGAACGGTAATTAGGAGGTTTAACAACAAAATATTTCTCTATCTTCCATTTCGCTTCCACACCCATAGGATTTATCACATACCTACCCGAAGTTTCAACCCATAAATATAAACTCATAGAGCCTAAAAGATTAAATTTCCTGTAAAACTGGCGGATGTTCGTCAACATATCTACCTGCATATCGTAAAGCTTCAAACCACTATTTCGCGTCAGCACACCCGAAGTTCCGAGTTGATCCCCGGGCGCCCCTGTATGTAATGAAGAAAGCCAGTATCGTCCTGTCGTTCTAACACTAAGAGAAGAGTTTAACTTTTCGAGTGTTTGCAGCTTGAATCTTTGCCCTTCTTCACCAAATACTTTGACAAGAAAATAAGGATTCGTATTACTGTGAGGGTTAAGCATACATCTTGGATCATTTAACTTCACATGGATGGAATCTCTTTCCGTGACAGACTGATATGGACTATTATAATTAAAAGGACTTACCTCGATATTTAATAGAACTTTTTTTTCTGTTTCCAACAACATACTGGAAACCTCAGAAGAAACAAGATACTGATTATAACCGAGCGAAGAAACTTCATCGAGCATAATTCCTGTAGTAGCAATCTTTGGTATTTCCCAGACAACATAAAGCGGATTTTCAGAACTTCTCTTAGACCAATTAGCCTGCTTTCCTCCGTAAGCGGTAAGCAAATACAATCCGGGATTAACCCTGACAACCATTTTCAAACACACAAGAGGAGTTTCCTGCGTAGGATAGCTCTTCGAGGTTAATATTTCAGCATCCACTCTCCAGTTTCCGTCCTTCCAGAGTTCGAGATCAGATATATTTCTCCCTGCAGCTTCTATCTGTAAGGTTGTAATTGTATCGATTTCGATCCAGTAAGAAACCTGCTGTAGATCGAGTAGCTCCGTTTTGTGAATTTTATACGGAATTAAATATTTGGGATTTTTTTCATTTATTTCTTCGAATGAAAAAACTTTAACAGTCGCTTTACTCCTACCCTTTGTATGCGATAGAGTCTGTATTTTGTACTTTCCTTTTTCCAGAAAAAGGTCCAATCTCCCGTTTCTTTCGCCAGCTAATCCATCGATCATGCCCGGACCATTTTTTTTATCCCAAATCTGGATCGAGGTTCCTTCCTCGTTAAAAGATTGTATGGAATATCTACCCCACTTATTAACTTCAAAAACAATAGAGTACAAACCTTTTCCGTCAAAAGTCTTTTGTAATATTTCTTTTCCGGAGATTTTTAGGGTACACACAAAAAACAAAAATAAAACGAACTGAGCAAAAATTTTATATCTTCTCACACTTTCCCTCCCTGCCAATAATATTCTACTTTTAATTTATACAGTTTAAAATCCGAACGCCTCTTTTTCGCCTTATCAACAACCGTTAACTTAATTGTATTTAACCCTTTTAAACTCTTTACTAAAAGTTCTAAACTTTAATATCTTAATTATCATACGAAATTTAAGGCCATTCGTCAAGGTTTTAATAGTTGGAGTTTCATTATTTTTTCCATTAAACATACTATTTAACCTTAATTAAAAGTGAAGACTGCCCGTTCAGAAGGAAGTCTCTTAATCTTCATCCCCCCTTGACTCCGATATTTAAATGTCTATAATTGGCCAAAGGGTTAAATGTGTGTTTGTATATTTGCGAAAATTAATGGAAAAATTAGAATATGAAAAAAAATATTAATAAGTCTAACTCCTCTCACAAAATAAGTGTCGGAAAGCGTATACTGTTTAACCTTCTGCTTATCTTAATCGCACTGGGAGCCCTTCTTATTGCAGAGGGAATTCTCCGCCTCGCAAACTATGGAGGAGATTTACGTCTGTTCGTAACTGCTCCGGCTGAGGTCTCGGATTACTATCGGTGTAATCCGGATATAGGAAATAGATATTTTCATCAACAGTTTACTGTTCCCGATCCCCCTAAGGATTTATTCCTGAAGAAAAAACCGGAAAACGGGTATCGAATTTTCGTCCTCGGCGGATCGACTACTGCCGGATTTCCATACGGTAATAACCTGATGTTCTCCCGGATTCTCTGGCGCAGACTACAGGATAAGTTTCCGGAGAGACGTATCGAAGTAGTAAACACAGCTATGGCGGCAATTAACAGTTACACCATTCTCGACTTCACCGATGAAATCCTCAAATACGAACCTGATCTCATACTTATATACGCGGGACACAACGAATTTTACGGAGCTCTGGGAGTTGCCTCATTAGAATCGATCGGACGCAGACGGTCGATTATTGAAATTTATCTAAAAATGCAACACCTTCGGTTATTCCGACTGTTACGAACACTAATCAGTAAGGTAAAATCATCACCTAAACCAAATCTCGAGAACCATCCAGAAGACCCGACGGCAACTTTAATGGAACGAATCGTCTCTGAACAATTTATCCCCCTGGGGAGTAAATTATACGAACAGGGGAAAAAACAATTTCGAATTAATCTCGAGGAAATACTGCGGATAGCGAATCAAGCGGACGTACCTGTAGTGTTAAGCGAGTTGGTCAGCAATATTGGAGAACAACCGCCGTTTCAATCGTCCGAATCCGATACTCTCCCCCCGGCAAAGCAAGTCTACCTGAAGGCACAGGAGCTGGAAACCCGGGGTGATTATGAAAAAGCCAGACAACTGTATTTAAGGGCAAAAGATCTGGATGCTCTTCGATTTAGGGCAACAGAGGATTTCGACGACATTATTCACGAATTGGCTTCCAAATATAAAGCTCCTGTAGTTCCCATGAAGCAAATTTTCGAAAAACACTCGCCCCATGGAATTATCGGAAACCAGCTAATACTTGAACATCTTCATCCCAATGTGGACGGTAATTTCCTTATGGCAGACGGGTTTTATCAAACATTGCGGGCAGAAGGATATATCAGCCCAGAATGGGATTCGAGCAACATACAAAGTTTCGATGTATATAAAAAAAACTGGGGAATGACCGCCCTGGATACAGTGTACGGAAATCTAAGCGTCCGCTGGCTAAGGGGCGGATGGCCGTTCCGGCCGAAGGAATTACGTAATACGAGTTTGGATACCTACATCCCGAAAAACAGGGTAGACTCGATAGCACTGAAAGTATTAATAAATAAAGCAATAGGCGTGGAAGTGGGGCACCTAGACCTGGCTAATTACTATCGAGTCCACAAAGAATACCAAAAGGCTTACCGGGAATACCGGGCGCTTATTTATACAATACCCCATGAGGTCATGTTCTATGAAGGTGCCGCAGAAATGTTGTTTAAATTGAACAAAGAGGAAGAAGCTCTCGCTATTTTAGAAGAATCATTACGAATCAGGAAAAATGATTTTGCCATCAAGCACCTTGCGCACCTGTATCTGCAGCAGGGAAATGTTAACAAAGCCATGTCTTATTGCGATGAGGCGGGGACCTCATTGACAAATGACTCGGAATTCCTAAACACACTCGCTCATGTTTATATCTGCCACGGACAAGTGAATGAGTTCCGGAAAGTGCTTGAACATATGCGATCACTTAAACCCGAATCATTCAAACTAATACAGTATCATGTTTCACCGAACACCCAACTCCTGGCAAAACGATATAACTCCGCTTCTACAGTATTTTTAAAAGAACGCGATTTCCGTACCGCCCTGGTATTGCTAATCCAATCGCTTAGCCTAAAAGAAACGGCTCTTGCAAATAAATGGGTCGGACAGATATTTCTTTTTCAAAAAGATTTTAATAAAGCCCTTCCTTATTTACAGAAGGCAGAAGCCATGGGATTAAAAGAAGGAGATTTATATTACAATCTTGCAGCGGTAAACTACTACCTGAACAATAAAAAAGAAGCAGTTCGGTACTTAAAAAAATTAAAACAAATAAAACCGGATCATCCCGACCCCTCCGGCTTACTGAACAAATTAAATCTGGATTGAGTAGATCGATGTATATTCTTGGAATTTCAGCTTTTTACCACGACAGTGCCGCCTCTCTGATTAGGGATGGAAACATTATCGCGGCAGCACAGGAAGAACGATTTACCCGCATTAAACATGATTATCGATTTCCAACCCATGCAATAAATTATTGTCTACAGGAGGAAAATATTTCCCCATCGGATCTCGAATATATCGCGTTTTACGATAAGCCGTTCCTGAAATTCGAAAGAATTCTCGAATCGTATTTGCAATATGCTCCAATAGGAATCAGTTCTTTTATAAAAGCCATACCCGTCTGGATAAAAAAGAAAATCTGGATAAAAAACCTTATACAAGAAGAACTCCCCGGCTTCAAAGGCAAAATACTCTTTCCCGAACATCACAGATCCCATGCTGCTTCGGCATTTTTTCCATCTCCTTTTTCTGAAGCCGCCATTGTAACCACAGACGGCGTTGGGGAATGGACAACTACCAGCATCGGTTTAGGAACAGAGAATTCTGTTAAAATATTACAGGAACTCCATTTTCCTCATTCTCTCGGCATGCTGTATTCCGCATTCACCTACTACATCGGTTTCCGGGTTAATTCAGGAGAATATAAAGTGATGGGGCTGGCACCTTACGGGGAACCAAAGTATGTTCAAACTATTCTGGATAACCTTATAGATATAAAACAGGACGGCTCGTTCCGTCTTAACCTGGAATATTTTAACTTTCCGGTGGGGCTTACTATGACGAATAAAAAATTTAACCGACTATTCGGCGGCCCTCCGCGCAAACCGGAAAGTAAGATAACTCAGAGAGAAATGAATTTAGCACGCTCTGTGCAGGAAGTAACCGAACTTATCTTAAAACGGATTTGCAATCACGCGAAAGCAGAAACAGGTTCTAAACATTTGGTATTGGCCGGCGGAGTAGCACTGAATTGTGTAGCTAACGGAAAACTGCTTAAAAATACCGCCTTTGAAGATATATGGATTCAGCCTGCCGCAAGTGACGCCGGTGGAGCGCTGGGCGCAGCGCTTTCTGTCTGGTATGAATATCTGGAAAATTCACGAACAGTCGAACGTGGGCGTGATTCCCAGCAAGGCTCCTACCTCGGTCCCCAGTTCAGTGACTCGGAGATACGGGAATTTCTGGATTCTTATGATATTCCTTTTCACAAGTCATCCGATGCCGAAGTTGTGAGAGAGACAGCGGCATTGCTGGCACAGGAAAATGTAGTCGGCTGGTTTCAGGGACGAATGGAATTCGGTCCGCGGGCACTTGGCGCACGAAGCATACTCGCAGATCCTCGTTCCCCGGAGATGCAAAAGAAATTAAATTTAAAAATCAAATTTCGCGAGTCTTTCCGGCCATTCGCACCATCCGTATTGGAAGATGCCGTAAAAAAATACTTTCAATTCGACCGGCCCAGTCCATACATGCTATTTGTTGCCGAGGTCGCCGAGGACAAACGCCGCCAGGTAAGCAAAAAAGAACAACAATTATTCGGAATCGACAGATTGAACGTCGCAAGGTCAGAAATACCGGCAGTAACTCATGTCGATTGCTCCGCGCGACTCCAAACAGTTAACGGAAACACAAATGAAAAATATCATTCTCTGTTGAAAGAATTCGGGAAACAAACGGGACATCCCGTTCTCGTAAACACCTCTTTCAACGTACGGGGAGAACCCATCGTCTGCACACCCAAAGATGCGTATAAATGTTTTATGCGAACCGCGATGGATTATCTGGTTCTTGGGAATTATCTCCTGGATAAGAAAAAACAACCCGAAATCATTCCGGGTATCTCCTGGCAAGACGATTTTGTACTCGGTCGATTTACCCCGAAACAACCCGCAATCATGGATACTTCGAAATTTAAAGACCGCAGGGAATGGAAAAAATTCGGTATCGGGCTTTCAATCATTCTGGCAATCCTCGGAACTATACAATGGATAAGAGGAAACTCTCTCTTTCCCATATTTTATCTGATCTCCGGTGCTGCCATTATATCGGGTTTGATTTTCCCCGTAATATTGAAACCCTTATTTATTTTATTCAGCTACATAGGGTTTGCCCTAGGAGGTGTAATGACCCGGGTTATACTATCGGCACTTTTCTACCTGGTACTAACACCAATAGGTCTAATCTCGCGGCTTATGAGGAAACGTTACCTGCAGACTGGCATAGGAACAAACGAAAAAACTTACTGGAATAAACATCAGGAACAGGCAGCTTCAAAAGAATATTTTGAAAAACAGTACTAAAGATTAGGGGGATTTTAATATATGTACGCCCACCAGAACAATAGCAAAGGATGGTTATTCTATGTCTAAAATGTCCATATTGGTTGAATTCTGGGAATTTTTACGAGCCCGTAAGAAATGGCTTCTTGCTGTGATTACATTCTTTCTTTTATTGCTCGGCACGTTGATTGTTCTAACAGAAGGATCAGCTCTGGCACCTTTTATATATACGCTTTTCTAACTCTTACCGAATACGGTATCGAAAAAATAAGAAATCGTTTGCCTGCGGCAAATCTCAGGCAAAAATATTTTTTTTATTCAGTTGAGCGTCGCGCTAAATCTTACAGCTAGGCTAGTTCCACTCCACCCATAGTCAGATTCAGATTCCTTTATGGAGTGATAACCAAATGAACCGGCGACCCCAAGTCCCCAATTGCCTCCAACCCACCATTCCTTTCCTAAAGTTATATCGAAAGCCGGACCCGGATCCGATTCCACTGCGCCCCCTCCTATCTCCAGCTTTATAGTCCCAAAACCCATAGACCCCGAGAAATAGATGTTTGCTGGCATAAGGTAATATGTACCTCCAATTCCAATAGAAAATACCGAGACATTCCCATTAAACATACCTTCCAATCCGCCAAGCTCATAAGTAGGCTCAGGCATAACTATACCGAACATCGTTGCGTGCAAAGCAAAATTGTTAAAAACACAGGCTCCAATGGCAATATTAGCGTCACTACTAGCCCCGTAAAACTTCGCAGGGAAAGAAGGATCACTAAACTCTGTCTCTGCTCCGCCGCCACCAGTTGATAATCTCAGAAAAAATCCTCCGTCATGATCCCGAGAACCCGCAAACGCATTTATAGATAATACAATCAGGACGAGAGACACCAATACTGTTTTCTTTCCGAAACAATTTTTTTTCATAATACCCTCCTTTATTAATATTATATCTTTAATAAATCATAACAAATAGTTAATTGAAGACTATCTCAGATAACCCGGCTAAATAAATGATAAAAATCTATCCGGGACTTGTCAACCCATACCATCTCACACTGAAAGAAAAAAATAATCCGCATATAGTTTAAATAAAAGATAACGAATAAAAAGACTTCTGTTGTATTCGGAAAAAACTCTCTCACAAATCAACAGGGCAGGTGTTTGAACTCCATCCGGCAAGACCGCCGAGAGCGACTTTTAAATTATCCCATCCTTCTTTTTTAAGAAGACTGGCTGCCATCATTGAACGAAGACCACTTCCGCAAAAAACACAAACAGGTTTTTCTTTCGGCACTTCATCCATTCTTTCGTAAAGTCGAGTAACGGGAATATTTAAAGCATCGCGTATTTTACCTTTTTCTTTTATTTCCTCTTCACTCCTGACATCGAGAATTGCAATCTCTTCTCCCTTATCCAGCAAACGGCACAAATCCTGAACTTTCAAAGTTCCTATCGACGCGCTTTCCTTACCGGAAGTATTCCAGCTAAGCATCCCACCTGAAAGATAACCTGTAATATTATTATAACCTATTCTTATCAATAATTTCACAACAGACAAAGGGTCATCTGTTTTATTAACGAGAAGTATCCTCTTATCATACGGCAAAAACCAACCGGCAAAATTAGGAATTCCTCCTTGCCATATAGAAATAGAACCGGGGATATGGGAACCCGCGAAACTCGACTCCATCCGGGAATCGAGAACAACCGCATCCTCTTTTTCCTTTGAAAATTCATCCGGAGAAAGAGGAACAGGCACCGGTAGGGAACCCAGTATAGGAGCACCCTCAACATTTAATTTTTCCATCTGCTTAAAATAAAAAGGCCTTTCTAATTCTTTTGATATATTATTAATAAAATCTTTTTTTTCAGTAAACTGCAGCTTCGAATTTAACTTTTTCTCGAGCCCAATAGTAGTCCACGGTCTATCCGCGATTTCTCCCCCGCATACAGAACCGGCACCGTGAGCCGGGCAAACAATAACCCCATCACCGAGCGAAAAGAATTTATGGAAAATAGTATCGTAAAGCATATCCGCCATTTCTTTCATATTATTTTTACCAAACAAATCGACTCTTCCGACATCACCCGCAAAAAGAGCGTCCCCCGTAAAAAGAATCCAGGGAGAACCGCTGACGTCAAAAAGAAGATAACTCATACTGCCTTTGGTGTGACCCGGAGAAAAAATTGCCTCGATTTTATAAGAACCTACCTTCCATTTCTGCCCGTCATTTATCCCAAAACCGTATTTATAGTCTAACTGAGTATCAGCATGAAAAATTTCCGCGCCGGTTACCTCAGAAAGTTCTCTCGAACCTACAACATAATCTTCATTACGATGGGTTTCAAAAATATATTTGATTCGGTAACCTTTACGGGAAGCTAAAAACAGATAAATGTCTATGTCCCGTCGGGGATCGATTACAAACGCTTCTTTTTTATGTCCGAAAATGTAAGAATAGTGACCTAAACCTTCCGATTCGACTTTTTCGAAAAGCAAGTTTTCCTCCCTTTCTACTAAAGCCTATAAACTACTCGGCAACCTCCTCAGCCTCAAAAGAAAGATAATTCCTTTCTTTGAACTCCTCCCTTTTTCCTTCATTCCAGTTGTTAACAGGCCTATAATAACCTACAACTCTCGAATAAACCTCAGCTTTAACCGCGATAATTTTCTCCTTAGAAACTTCCTTCCTTTCAGCAATAGTCTCTTCCATTAAAAAACCCTCCTTAATTTTACCGTGGATTTTTACCGGTTACCGTTGGGTTATCAGGATAAGAAGACCACTCAGTAAAAGAACCTTCATAAATCCTTATATTCTGATACCCAAGTAAAAATTTAAACATAATAAATTCATTTGTTGCCTCTCTGCCCGTACCGCAGGAACAAATTACGGTTTTATCCGGGCTTATACCTTTTTTATCTAAAATACCCTTAATCTC
>Ga0307420_1000828_pt1 | contig 13971 bp, 9 predicted proteins | sample SalMarWE160240MG_2_FD_202167 | JGI IMG/M metagenome (GOLD analysis project Ga0307420, IMG submission 202167) | Salt marsh sediment microbial communities from the Plum Island Ecosystem LTER, Massachusetts, United States - WE1602-40 | ecosystem: Environmental > Aquatic > Marine > Intertidal zone >... | reverse complement strand
GGTTTATTCTATTGACAATCTTTACCAGTCTTACCGCAGATTATTTGCGATTTTGGGAAATGAAAAATATTCAGTGTATGTTAATTATCTGATGGATCTTAAAGATACTAAATTTAAAACAGAAACCAATTTGTTTAAAAATATTCTTCACAGTAAATTAGATTATGAACCCACCTTAGTCCATAAATTTATAGATAAGCTACAATGACAGATAAAATTTTAAGAATCGGAATTGATGTATCAACACTTCTGAATCACGGTCCGGACATCGGCGCTGGAAGATATATACTAAACCTTGTAAAGAATCTACTAAAAATCGATAAAAAAAATACCTATATTCTTACCGGAAGGTACATCACAGAAGAACATATCCGTCACATATACGATATAAAAAAATCCTTTAAGAACAGCAGTATCGAATTGAGGTTATATAAAACTTCTCAAGGAAAACTTGCAATCTGGGACAGGCTCAGGTTTCCTCCCCTTGAGTTTCTAGGTTTTAAAGCTGATGTGCTGCACTGCCCCGATTATCTCATCCCCCCTACTTTAAATAAGAATATAATTCTGACTATTCATGATCTAGCTTTTATGAGGTTTCCGGAATTCAATTTTGAGTGGTTCATAAAAAAATATACCAGGGAAGTTAAAAAAAATATACAAATATCAAAGAAAATAATCGCTGATTCAAAAAGCACCAAAAATGATATTGTAAACTTTTTTAAAATAGATTCCCATAAGATAGAAGTAATCTACCTGGCTTCTGACAAGATATTCAAACCTCTCTCCTTAAACAGAATTGACAAAAATATAACTAAAAAATATAAAATATATAAAAAATATATACTCTCCGTAGGTACTATTGAGCCCAGAAAAAATTTTATAACGCTGATCAAAGTTTTCAATCGATTAAAACAAAAAAAGACCGGCTTCGATTATAAGCTGGTAATAGCAGGCAGAACCGGCTGGAAGAGTGAAACCACATACAGAGAAAGAGATAAAAGCCCTTATAGAGAAGACATCTTATTTATAGGAAGAATCCCCGACTCTGACCTTGTACAGATATACAACCAGGCTGAGCTCTTTATCTACCCTTCGCTTTTTGAAGGTTTTGGTCTGCCTCCCCTGGAAGCGATGAGCTGCGGACTTCCGGTAATAGCATCTAACTGCCCAGCTTTAAAAGAGGTAATAGGTAATGCCGGAATAACCATTCCACCGAAAAATTATGATGAGTTTCGCAAGCAAATATTATATGTTCTCCAAAACAGTAGTGTAAAAGATGCACTTAAGAAAAAATCACTAATAAGAGTGAATAAATTCAACTGGACAGATACAGCCAGAAAAACTCTGGAAATCTATAAAAAATCTTCCTTCTGAAATATTTATACGCCGGTATCATTTCTTTATTGCTATTGATGGATTTAAATCCACAACACCTTCCGCTGTTTTTCTGTTTATAACATTTATTGTAAACATATCATTCACCCAATCACAGTAGGTTATATTATCCTTATATGCTACGGCAGACGAAACCAGATACTCTCCGCCTATCAAAGGTATCTTCTGTCTAAAAACGACCTTTATCAGATCACCCTTTTCAAATGTCCCTGTCTTTATATTGTTCAATCTTGTATTGGTCCCGTATACAGTATTACCTCTGAAATCCTTTAACCTTATTCCAAATACGGGTTCTTCGATCCTTTCCTTGAACAGCACTTCATAAACTATTTTGACATCATCTCCATACTCACAGAAGTCGATATCCTTTCCATTACTGTCCAGAAGCTTGATGCTCTGGATCTCTGCATCCCCGCTTCCGAATCTCTTTATGGTCTCTCCTCCTACGCCTGAGTCAGCCAGTTTTGCTATTTCCTCTCCATTGACTATCTTTCTATTGCGTTCGATTATAGTCTTAAATATCTTTTTTCTTTCAGACCTCTGCTGTTCAATAATTCTCTTTTTCTCCAGCTCTTCAATATAGGCTCTATATTCAACTACCATATTTATTGGTTTGCCCATATCCACTATCTTTCCGTCCTTTAAAAATATTACCTTGCTGCATAAATCAGAAATAGTATCCAGGTCATGTGAAACTATTATTATCGTCTTACCCTTTTTCATGAAATCATAAATGACTTTATAGCACTTAGCCTGGAAAGCTTGATCCCCAACAGTCAAGACCTCGTCAACAAGCAGAATATCCGGATTGACATTGATTGCAACAGAAAATCCAAGTCTCATATACATTCCTGATGAATAATTCTTGACCGGTGTATCAATAAATTTAGCAAGTTCAGAGAATTCTATTATCCCGTCCATTCTTTTATCAACATCTCTTTTCTTCATACCAAGAATCGCTGCATTTATATAGATATTTTCTCTTCCGGTAAGATCAGGATGAAATCCCGCTCCCAATTCAAGAAGTGCTGACAGCGAACCGTTTACAATTACCTTTCCACTGGTAGGCTGGAGAATCCTTGCCATCAGTTTAAGAAGTGTACTTTTGCCCGAACCATTCGGTCCGATTATACCCAGTGTCTGGCCGTGATCCACTGTAAAAGAGACATCATCCAGAGCCATGAACTCTTCAAATGTTGTACGTTTTCTCCTGAGAATAGTATTTTTTAGACTTGGGATCTTCTCATGGTAAATTCTATATCTTTTAGATACAGACCTTATATCAATAGCTGCATCATCTTTATAATCCTTATTCTTTTTCCTAATGTAGCCGTTCCCTTTTCTAATCATATGATCAGATTTCCTCTGCGAATCTGGGTTCTAATTTCTTAAAAACAAAATATCCTATAAAAAATATTAGCAGTGTTATGCCGAGGGCGATCAAAGTCTCCATGGTGCCGGGGAAACCTGCATTTTCCGGATATTTTATATAATAGAAAATATTTCTGTAGTAAGCGGCATAAACTGTCATCGGATTCAGTTTTATTATAAATTGAAATCTCTCGGGGACCATCTGCAAAGGATAGATTATCGGTGTACCGAAAAACCATACCATCATAATGATAGTTATCAGATGCTGAAGATCCCTAAAAAACACATTTAAAGCTGATACCAGTAGAGTCATGCCCACGACCAGGAAGAATTGAATAAATATCAATACCGGTAATATATAAAGAAACAAATAAAATTTGTAGCCAAGAACAGCAAGCGCAATAAATAAGGCAACAAGTTCCAGAAGAAAGTTAAAAAGATTGGCAAGCACGATAGACAGAGGAAGTATTTCTCTGGGAAAATAGATTTTATTAACAAGATTACTGTTGGAAATAATACTCCCAGTACCATAGTTAACTGAATTAGAAAGAAAATTAAACGGAAGTAATGCGCAGATCAAAAAAATAGCAAATTCTTTTATTCCTGCTCTAAGTATAATCGAAAAAACGAAAGTATATACCAACATGGTCAGTATAGGATTTAAAAGAGACCATAAAAAGCCTAAAACTGATCCCCTGTATTTAACCTTGAGCTCCTTCTTCGTAAGACTAAAAAGAAGCTCTCTATAAGAAAATAATTTTTTGAAATTAGAAATCATACATTCCCGTCTTAAACATGATAAAAAGTTTAATCATATATTATAATACGGATAATTCTATTGATAAATCGTAAAATAATCTTTAATTTATTTTTTCTACTTCTTCTCTAAGCGTTTTCTGAATTTTCTTGAATCCGTAATTAGAAACAACATAGCTGCGTCCATTTTTTCCCATAATCATACTTTTTGATTTATTACTCAGTATTAAGTCTATTGAATCCCTGTAACTTTTATAATCATTATAAAGCAAACCACCGCCGCTTCTCTTTATGTGATCAACCATTACTTCAGAACCTTCACTCGCCAGTACAGGAGTTTTTTGAGCCATCGCTTCAAGAGATACTATACTAAAGCTTTCATTTGGGGATGGCATAATAAAAATATCAGCTCCCTTCATTAATTTAAGCTTCTCATTTTCCGGTACAAAGCCCTTAAATATAATACCTGGATCTGCGGGAAGACCGATACCGTCACTGCCGGTGAATACCAAATGTAAATCCGATGGACGGTCCTTCTTATATTTTAGGAAATAATCAATCAGCTGAGGGCAGCCCTTATTAACATCTATCCTCCCGCAATATAATAAATAAGGATAACCAGGATCTGCGGGAGTAGACTCTTCTGTATTTATATTCACACCAACTATACTTCTGGGCAGTTCCCCCCATAATGATATGCCAAATCGAGATTCGGCTTCAGTGTTCCATAATATGCTTCTTACCCGCCTTGCCATATATTTATAAACAGAAAGATAAGCAGGAGCTTCATTATGCAGAGTAGGCACAAATATAATCTTATTTTTTGGAGTATTGTATATTCCGAAGTATGTAGTCGGGTAAAGATAGGTAAAAAATATCACTGCTTTATAAGCATCACTTTCCCTGGTTAAAAAATCCATTAAACCGCTTGAATATGGCCCCTGTTTATATATAAATTCCTCCTGAAGGGCTGCAGGCCATCTGATCAATCTCTCACTGGCCCTCAGATCAGGATTTTGTTGTTTAAAATTTTCAAATTCACCTACCAGCCTTCCGTAAATTTCAATCCAATAATCAGCTCTGCCCTGAGAAACCTTAAATCTTTTTATATGTATCCCATCCTTAAATTCATCACCTTCGCTCAGCGTATTACTCCATTTGTCTGTATCTATCGAGGTAGTTGTTAAAACATGAACCTCGAAATATTCTTTCAATAAGTTTGCGTAATGCCAGGCTTCAGATTCCGATCCTCCGACAACATCCTTGTGGCATCTCTGAACAACTATGGCTATCTTTTTCATAGTAATGTGTTGACCGCTTTTAAAAAACTTTCCTTTATTACTTCATTCTTAAAGTGACTCTTATATCTATTCCAGCCCATTTCTCCCAAATAAAAATAAGAATCCTCATCAGTGACAATTTCATCAATAGAAGCAGAAATCAAACTTATATCCAGCTTATCCCATACTAAACCTGCTCTTCCGACAGTATCCGTAACAGCAGTGGAACCATAAGCAACAATTGGAATTTTCATGCTCATTGCCTCTACTAAAGGGACGCAAAAGCCCTCGTGATAGCTGGTTAAGATAAAAACTTTTGAGATAAGAAAATAAGTTTTTAAGTCTTCATCATAAACCTTGCCGGTGAATACAACACTACCTTCAAGATTTAGAGACCTTACTTTATCATACAGATACCTGACATAAGCATATAGTCTCGAGTTTTCATTATCTCCCACTATTATCAGCCTGCTCTCATTATTATAGTATTTATTATATACCGCAAATGCATCTATCAAATCTGCAAGACCTTTATTGGGAGATATCCTACCGACCGTAAGAATATTGGTTTTTCTATCGTTATACCTATCTATTATACTAAAATTAGGTTTAATTTCTGAAAGCTTTTCAACATTATTAAAAGGTGGTATGACAAAGTTTTTGTCTGTTTCCGCTCCTGCTGAAATCATTTCACGCATATTAAAATCAGAATCATTTAAGTACAGGTCTGAATTTAACCTGGCGATAATACTTAAATGCTCCCGGCCAGCTTTACAGAGAGCAATATGATCATTACTGAAACCATGGAAGAACTCAGGAGGAGTCACATTGTGGTATCTGATTACCTTTCTACAATCTAGACTAATTAAATTTTCCAAACCCTTTTGCCAACCAATAGAAAAATGATAGATCAGTATATCATTACTGCTCTTAATAAAATTCCTTATGCTGTCGATATACTTTACTTTAGGGTCAGAAATAAAAATATTTTCTGCAAAAATTGCAACCTCTAAACCACGGCTGTTCAAGACATTGAACATTCCAAATACATCATTACTTACCGCATCACTATAAGATAATTCCGAGGTACAAATAGCTATATGCATCATAATTTATGACCTACTACTGCATAATCCTGAGGTCCATAGAAATAATCATTAAATCGTTTTGATATCTCTAAATCATTATTTTTTATCCTCATATAATCGCTGTATGGATTAACATTAATAATCTCTACTTTATTAAAACCACGGGATTCCAAAACCAGTTTAATAAGCGTACTCGGTAATGGTTTATTGTGAGTGGGATCCAGATAAAAACTGCAACTACCTACCAGAACATTACCGGGATTAGGAGTCTCCAATATTACCAAACCTTCCGGCCTCAATACACGTAGGATTTCTTCTAAGAACTTGATTAAAAAATCGAATCTATAATGTTCAATCAAATGGAATCCTGTAACTGCTCCTATGCTGTTATCAGCCAGACCTTTCAGATAAGACAGCGCCTCATCCTGTACAACATCGAATCCAAGTTCTTTACAGATTTTTACCATGATCCCATTTACATCCAAACCTCTTGTATATAAACCTTCATCTTTCAACAATTCCAGCCACTCACCCCGTCCGCATCCGATATCCAATATGGGAGAACTTTTAAATCCCACACCTGCCTTTTTTATGATAGGAAGATAAACCCTAAGCCGTCTTTTTACTTCTTCTCGGTTTCCCCTTAAATTATCTTCTAAATAAACATAAAGAGAATCCAAACTGCGGCTGAACTCATCCGTCTGGCTCTGTAACTTTATTCTATTTTTCTTTCCAGTATCTTCAGGAGTATTATTCGCTTTACGTTCCAGTTGATTCAAGCTATATTTTAAGTAATCTACCGTTTTTTGGAGCTTATTAATTTCTACACTCTGCTGTCTCAACTTTCCTTCTAAATCAGCAGTCCTGGTATCTGATCGAGTTTTAGCTTCAGCAAACCTTAACTTGAGATTGTTATGGGCATCAATACCACTGCGGAAAGCATCCAGAACAGATAAATTAAAATTCCTTTGATTTATAGTAATTACCTTTAAAATTTTAAAAAGAATTTTAATAGACCAGCTATATACAACTCTTTTTAAAACAGACAATCTGCTTAGTGAAGGGACAGCCAGCCCTATATTTGCATTCCGTTCAGCTTCATTTAAGCTGTTATAAATATTATTCTCTTTTATATTCTTTGATTTATTTTTACTTTCTTTATCTGTTTCCGCTTTCCGGCAAATCTTTCTTTTTAATACCTCAATAAAATTTTTATGGTCTTCTTCTTTAAATATTTATATCACCTTTAAATAAAATACTATTTAAATAATATATAATTTTACACCAGTATCAACAATTACTAAAACTAAAAATCAGATTAATCACCTGTGAATCTAATTTCTCCTATCATGACGCCCAGTTCTCTGCTGTCAGCAGTTACTTTCCATTCTTTAGGGATCCAGCTTCTGCTAACCGAAACAGTAAAAGTCATTTTTTTTCTATCTGTATCAGGGATATTCATCATAATGTCGTGCCAGTTATTATCTTTTAATTTTACTATTTTTACTAAAGAGTTATCAATATAGAATCTCACAAAAATATCATCTTCATATATATCAGGATTTCCTGCTCTAAGAGTTACGATCATAATTCTGCCCTGCTTTTCAATGACCTCACTTGCATCAATACTTGTCCACCTGTAACTTCTGTCATCAGCAGTCTCCACTCTGTAGAACCCATAACTGTTCCCCCATTCAAATATATCTTGTTTTACATTAATTGAAAGACTGGTGAAAGAGCTGGTCAGGAGACTCGTCGAAAAAATCAATATGATTACCATAACGCTTATCCGCTGGGCAATATCAAATCTATTCTTACCGTTATTTTTATTTTCCAATATTCTCGACAGTTTACAACCAGATTTATCTTCCTGTACCCGCTCTTTTATTGCTATATAAGTGATTATTAAGCCTGCAACCAGCCAAAATGTAAGCTGAATCTCATTAAAATTAGTATGTGGTCCCAGAAATAAAATAACAACCATGGAAATAAAAGAAATATATAACCCGGTAAGTAGCCAGTCATGGTCACTTTCCTTCTTTGTTCTCTTTGGTCTTCTGAAGTAAGTAAATACTTTTCTAATAATAGTATAAAAAATGAATAAAATTAAAAATAATCCTGGAATCCCCAGCTCTGACAATACTTGTAAATAATAATTGCCGGCAAAATCCACTATTTTTACTTCACCATAATTTTTAATATAATAATCAGGTAACTCAATAACATAAGCACCTACACCTACACCTGAATTCGGATAGTCTTTAAACATCTCCAAGGATTGATCCCAGAGAAAAAATCTCTCGGATGAAATCGATTTTAATCCTGCGATAATGCCTTCCTGTCTATAAACGTTATAACTCACCCAGATGGTATTCAATATTCTATTAAATAAGGCTACGTTTGTATCCGGACGGTACATATCCTTTAGTTCAATACGCATTGACAAAAGAGATATTAAAAGTGAACAAAACACTACTATTATTACCAGTACTATTACACCCAACACGGTAAATAACCGCTTGAGCCTCAAAGAGGATTTAGACTTTCTTACAATTACCTTTATTAATTTTAATAAACCTATAACAAAAAAAACAAACGATGATAAAATTATTCCTAAAAATGCGCTTCTGGAACCATTAAACGCCGCTATTACTAAAAAAGTAGATAATAAAAAAATAAAAAGCGTTCTAAGATACCATTTTTTAAATAATATTATAACTGCTATATAGATAGGAAATGCCATTACTATATAACTGCCCAGAGCATTTGGATCAGTAAAAGTCGCATTTATCCTATCGTAAGCCCATTGACCGGTATTACCGAAATACGGATTGAAAAAATACTGGTAAAATCCGATTATAGTAAAAATAAAATTGGAAAATAGTAAGATAATGACCGTTCTGACGATATCCTTAATATCATCTAAGATATAAAAAATAATAAAAAATAATCCTAAACCAATAATACTATTAAAAAAAAACTGTATCGTCCACAACATCGAATAGGTAGAATTTACCCCATTTACGTTCACAATAAGATCATAATATCTATTTGTTATAAAAGGATAAAAGTTTGAATAACGAAAAACTGTAATAAGACAGGATATACAAGAAATAATAACAAAAATTAAAGCTGGCTTGGCAATTTCTGAACCATCAAACAATCTTGATGTTCTGTCGCCATGACCATATAGATGAAACCCTTTTAATTCGTTCTTAAGAATGTTTATATAAAATCCCAAAAAAAGTGAGAAAAACAAAAATAAAATAATATATACTCTCTTCACCTGAAGTATGACAGTCAGTGAATTCAGCAGCGGTATAAAGAAGACAAATAAATAAAATCCCCACTTAATCCTATAAACAGATAATATAAAAACAATCAAGATTAAAGTATTTACCAGAAAAAGGATCGTCAAGTTGCTATAAACCAGTGTTTTACTGTATAAAAAAAATACTGCAAAGAATAAAATAAAATATACGAAATATTTTATATCGTTCTTGATATATTTACTCTTAGGGACATAAGTATTACTCATTATTATATGGTGATGATTATATAAATTTTAAACGAATGAATATTTTCAGTAAGCTTATATGCATGGAAAAATTATACTAAATAGTTATTGATAATAAAACTAATTCACAGACCTCTTTTTTCTTCTAAAAAACATAAATATTATACCTGCTACTACCAGCATAAAAGAAGACAGGCTGATAATAACAGAAGACAAATAATACTTAGGAGTATAGATGAACTCCAGTTTATGAGTACCTTTTGGAATATAAATACCCTTGATTATCCCATTTGTCCTATAAATTTCGGTCTCTGCGCCATCAATATATGCCTTCCATTCCGGGTAGTAATTATCTGAAAATACTAAGAACGAATCTTCCTTTGAACTGGTTTCCAATGTTACCTGATGATTTTTATATTCAATTATATTTAAACCTGAGTCTTCTGTATTAAAATTCCTCCTGCCGAAATCCGCATCCTGCACAAGGGCAGTCTCTTCCGGATCAAACTTATCAGAATCATATACAACATCCCTCTCCCATAGTATGTTTTTAACCTCTTCCAAACCTTCAACACTTTCCACTTCGCTTACGAAATAGAATCTGGGAATAAAATTTTTATTCTCCAGCACAAGGACATCATCGCTACTGTATTTAATTTCATAGTTGTCATATTTCTCAGTCTTATAAACCTCTAAATCTTTGATTTCGACATTACCTCCAGAGTTAGTGAATATTCTAAAAAATATATCAGTATCCGGTAGAACTTCCTTAGAATTAATGAGCATGCTTACCGCCGTATACTCTTCCGTAATATCATCCGGGCTCAGGGCAAATTCTTGATCAGGACTGTCATAACCATTACCGTAAAAGTCAAAATGTATGTAATCATTCAATCCTTCATTCCTTTTTATCTCAAAACTAATTATATAATCCTCATTACTTTCAATACCTATATGAGCTTTATAAACCTTAAGCTCATCCCGGTTTCCGCTGATTATTATCTTGCTTTTGTCCGGAGAAAGCATGAATCCAACGAGCTCCGCTTTACCGTATGCGCTTTCATCAAGAATGGGCTCGGCATCCTCTCTAAATGACTTGCTTATGTTGTTCATGAAGTCATCAATATTGTCCGGCTCTGGCAGTACTATATATTTAGTATTGAGCATTGATATAACGACATTATTCTTTAATGAACTCTTCCATAAAGATTCTTCCCAGTTTGGATTTCTCTCAAATGAGTTATCATCCAGTATCGTTATATAATTAAATTCCGGGTTAGTATACCCATACCCGAATACATAGTCCAATTCGTAATAAATATTCCTATTACGCCTGTATATATATGCTTCAGGAAGTTCAGCTATTGGAAAGATCCTGGATAATTCACCTTTTTCACCTATGAATTCCAAATCCTGATAATATTCTATTTTTTCTTCCGGAACAAAGATATTTTCACTGTTATTTTCATCAAAATGACCGTAAGAATATAAATCAAGAAATATGCATGCAATTATTAAAATATATACGATCTTATTTTTCCTGAATAAAACCAGAACAAGAAGAGCAATCGTAATAATTATTATAATTAGCGGCATATAAATTGAGTAGTTTGTAAGTTTAATACTTTCCTTTAAAATTTCTCCTATATCCCTTCCATCGAAATATGAAAACCTTAAGACTGGCCTGTAAAAATTAATAATATTATCCTTAAATCCGGAATTAAAAAATATATAGAATATGAAAAAACCGACAAATATTGAACTTAAAAAAACAATAAGTCCAACAACAATTTTTTTAACCTTATCTTTATCCAATTTTATAAAATAATCAAAACCCAGGCCGCACAGTATTGAAAACGCCAGCCCGAATTCAAACCAGTTTCTGGTAGGGTTCCTGCCCATGTTGAAAAAAGGGACATGGTACATCAATCTATAAAGTGGAGTATACTTACCGAAGACCAGAAGCAGCGAAAATACCATAATGAAGATCCAGAAAAATTTATGCTTGTTTTTCTTAAAAATTCCGAATACAAACAAAAGAATAGTTGTAATACCAAAATAAATAAACATCGCCAGGCTGTCCTCCTGCCCAAACCATCTGAAAAAATGCGGTATTCCACTGATATCAGGGTGCTTCGAACCAAAAAAATAGGGAAAAATTAAGATCGGAAGTAATTTTGGGCTGAGAGAACCTATGCTGAAATAATCATAAGCCTGATCAACGGTGCCTCTTAAACTGCTGCTTATCCCATAGCTGATCTCGACTAATGCAAAACCGTCAATTAGAATAGCAATTATGAAAATTACAAGTGAGAGTAAAAAATAATAATTCTTAACGCCTCCGTATATAAACGAGTAGTATAGAATATACAATAATATCACCATCGAGCCATATAAAAATATCTGTATATGACCAAAGAATGAAAGGCTATAAAATATAGAGGCAATAAGTATGAATTCGATTCTCCTGGATTTCCTGTACTTCTCCAAAAAAAGAAATATCAACGGAAACCATACTATAGTCTGGGCCATGGAAGTACTCTTATTGGAAACTATAAGTCCACTTAACATAAATATCATACCGCCGGTAAAACTGGCCAATTTGTCAAGCTTATATTCATTTAAAAATAAAAACATAAAAATACCGGCCAGTGAATAGTGCAGCAGTATCTGCAGATTAAAGGCAAGCGACAGTGGAAAGATTAGATCTAAAACCAGAGTTATAGGATAAAAAAAGTAACTATCTTCAAAAGGCAGCCCGCAGCTACTGTAACTGTTCCAAAAAACTCTATCCAGATTTTTTATCGCTTCTAATGAAATATGTTTCTGGGATATATAATCCAGTGCGTCGCCTGAACTAAAAATTACTGAATTTATATTTAAAATATCTTTAAAAAAAATCAAGGGCAATATAATATAGATCAAGATTATAAAAATATTTACCCTGTTTCTTTTAAAGAAATTGCTGTCTTTTTCAATATCTGTCATTTTCTACCATTTATACTGAAAAATTTAATAAAAATTGATCTGATGCTTAAAATTATATAATAAAAACTAAAAATAAATATTTACTTAAAACTATTATAAATAATCATTGACATCTTATATTTTATAAATTATAAATAAAATATTTGTCGACTATACTAACATATTAGTAAAGATGTCCTCAATATTTTAACATTAATATATAATTAATATTAGGATTTGACTGACCAAAGAACTAAAAATGAAAAATAAACCCTGTATAATCTGTAATAATAAACTGGACTTCCTTGTATTAATAGAAAATAGAAATTTTCGTATCATAAAATGCAGAAACTGCGGCCTTATATACCAGGATTACCCAGATAAACAAGGTCAGAATAACAATATCTATGACTCCCTCTATTCTGATTCTCCTCATCAGGATTTTGTAAGCCGCAGGTTCGACACGATTGTCCGGAGACATATTTATAATGACATAGAAAAAATCCATAAGCCGCCTGGACTTATGCTGGATATCGGCTGCTCCTTCGGCCAGACAATGGCATTTTTTAACGATAAGGGATGGACAACTACAGGTATCGACGTGTGTGAAGTATCGATTAAATGGGCGAAAGCTCATGGATTGAACTGCTCGCTTAACTCCATTAATGATTATAATCCCGCCCGGAAGTTTGATGTCATTATTATGAGCCATGTTTTGGAGCATCTCGCTGATCCAGCTGCAGCGCTACAGGGAATTAAAAAATGGTTAAAGCCCGGCGGTATAATCCATATAAGGGTGCCCAATATTTTGAGCAAATTATTAAAGTATAAAATATTCTTTTTAGGCGAACTAAAACCTTACGAACATTTATATTATTTCAGTGCAGACACTATAAGATTATTATTAAAAAAGACCAGTTTAAAATGTTCTGTAACAACAAGATATAGACACAGCATTGGAAGTATTATCAATATGATAATTAGAAGCAAACTGGTTTTAAGGCCGTCCTGGAATGAATTAAATTATCAAACAATTTCTGGGAAAAAAAATTTCTATTTAAAAATCAAAAATTTTTATGAAAAGATACTGGCACTTGCCGATCTCTGTACTTTAGGCAAAAATGACAGAGAAATCGTTGTAATAGCTGAGAATTTTAAATAAAATTATGGTCTGGTCTACCGAATATCTTTTAATTGGTATTTTTATCCAAATACTCTTTAAAATCTTTTGCAATTAAACCAGTAAATACCTCTGATTCTTTATAATTTAAATGATCTATGGAAGTGGTAAGTTTGTCTACACTGACTACATAGAAATCATCTGTAAGCAGAACCACATTATCATATGTGCCAGTAATATCTTCAATAAATTTTTTATAGGATTTAATATAATCACTATTTACTTCCTCACTGTAAAATTCTTCTTCAACCGGAGAATAAACTAAAAAAACTTTTATATCTTTTTCCTTTGCCAGCTTTAAGAACTTGTCTAAATAAAACTGATTAATCCATGATACTTCAAATTTATTCGTCTCTACAAATTCTTTATGATAATTTATGTCATCAATAATAAGATTTTCATTAAAAACGTCATATA
>Ga0307420_1000826_pt1 | contig 13986 bp, 7 predicted proteins | sample SalMarWE160240MG_2_FD_202167 | JGI IMG/M metagenome (GOLD analysis project Ga0307420, IMG submission 202167) | Salt marsh sediment microbial communities from the Plum Island Ecosystem LTER, Massachusetts, United States - WE1602-40 | ecosystem: Environmental > Aquatic > Marine > Intertidal zone >... | reverse complement strand
TCGTATCTTTATGAGAGATTCAGGCGGGACGAGTATCATTGGTCTGTTGGAGAAACTCTTGATTAGTTTGCACGTCCCTCTTGGAATCCTGTTCAGTTGGATGCTGTCGGGCATATTCATCTGCCTTTTGCTTTACGTCTGGTTCAAGCTCAAGTTCGCGTATGCCCGGGCTGTGTTTGCCGCTGTGACAGGGATCGCGGTGCTGTGGTGGATTGCCGGCCTGGTCGGTCAGTTGAAGGGTGCGCAGCCATCTCCGATATTCGAGCGTTTGGTCGAGGTGTTCATCGGACCGTTCTTTGTGCTGGTTGGCGCCTCGACCGATCGGGTGATGGGTGTGCTTGCCCCCGCTTTGGTGATCGTCCTGTCTCTAGGCGTCCTAGCCCTGCCGGCCATCTGGTATTGGCGGTCGACGATGTGGTCTATGGCTGTGGTTTTCTGGTTTATGTTGTGGTTGGCTCTGCTTTTTGGTGTGGGGGAATATCAGGTTGGAGTTGTGCTTCTGACCTCCTTGGTGATCGGTAGCGCGATCTTTATGTTTGGCCTCCGCTCGACAAGTGGTTTCTTGCTCCCTCTTCCTGGCAAGGAGCATTGGGATAAGGCACTCGGCTTCCTTCGTGATTGGGCGCAGGGGTATAACTATCCCGGTTATGTCGTGGTGGACGATCTGTACGAGGAAGACAAGGTAGAGATGCGAGTGCCGGGCAGCCGGTTCAGAGAGCCTGGATTTGGGATTGGTCCTGGGTTCATTATCAGCGATTGCAACTATGCCGTCGCGGTGTCTTCTAGCACCAAGTTTAAAGGGGTTAAGGGGCCTGGCGTTATTTTTACCGGCTATGCTGATCAAGTGATGCAGACCGTTGATCTACGCCCTCAGTTGCGGGCTTTTCCTATGGAGGCGGTTACCAGGGATGGCATTCGAATCAAGACTGCGATCTTTGCATCGTGCAAGATTGACTCGCGGGGCAGGCTACCGAGGTTGGGCGAGCACTTGCCCTATAGCCCTGCTGCCGGTTTCAAGGCTATTCGCTCTCAGGAGATGCGACATGAGCGCCAGGGGCAGACGCACGATAGAATGAAGGGATACAAGTGGGAGGAGCTGCCAGGTTTAATTGCCACGCGCATCTTGCAGGACATCATCGGCCAGTACGACTTTGACGAACTGTATGGCCCGTACCAGCCGGGCGGAGACCCCCGGCGCAAAGTCGTTGCAGATGAACTGATGGCGCAGTTGCGCGACGAGCTCAAGACGATGGGGATCGAGTTGGTTGGCGGGGGAATCAGCGACCTGCAGCCAACTGACTCTGATGTGTATGTGAAACGTGCGCAGAATTGGAAAGAGAGATGGGAATACAAGATCGCACTCCAAAAGTCTGAGAGTCAGACTGCATGGCTCAAGATGGTGGAGCGTGCTCGCATGGAAGCACAAGCGGATTTGATCCTGGCTATAGGCCGTCGCTTGGAGTCGAGCATGACGAGGGCAGAAGTTCGCCCCCATGCAGCACTTACCCAGTTTGTCAAGCTCTTGGATGAGTTGATGAAGCAGCATCCTTCTCTGGAGGGGGTGGTTCCGGAGAAAACTGTGGAGACTTTGATGGAGCTCCGTAATATCGTCGAGTGACTGATATACTTTTGGAGAGACTGGCATGCTTGCAAAGTACCAGCCACACATGATACGGACACTGCTTGTAAAAGGAGTGCCCTTGTTCGTAGCCTTGATGCTAGGGGTGGCGGTCGAGGCATGGTTGCGTGGCCCCGAGTTCATACCCGATTTTGAGCGGGTCGATCTGACTTTGGTTGGAGAGATGATATCTCTCGTAGTCGCCGTGGTGCGCTTGGCCATCCCTGTGATTGGTGCATTTGTTGCCATCCCCATCCTGGTTTCAACCTTGTTTCAAAAGATATACGCTGTCAAGGATCTGGATAAGGCGCACAATGCGCTTAACCGTGTGATATTTGGCAAACTGGGGCGCCGGCCACTTGCCATTGTTGGAAAGGGGCAGATTCTCGTTGGGAAGGATTCCTTCCATGGGCGCGTGGGTGGCCCGGCTACTTTGGTCACGTATAACGACAATGCCGTGGTCACCGAACAATATGGCCGCATTAAGCGCGTTCTAGGCGCTGGTCTCATGCACGATTTGGAACGCTTTGAAAGGGTCTGGGAGATTATCGACTTGCGTCCCCAGCATTGGGTATATCCGGTGTTTGCCATGACGAAGGAGGGCATACCAATATATTGTGAGGCCGACCTCTCGTTTCAGATCGACGATAGTCCGGGAGAGCGGGAATGGCCGGTGCATACGGGCGGACTTTATCCATATTCGGAGGAGGCTGTTTTCAAGGCGGCTACCAGCGTATGGATCCGCGAGCCGGATCATCCGGAACACAAGAGGACGTGGATTGGGCGTGTGGTGATTGGTTTTGCCGAGGGTCTGCTGCGCAACATCCTGGCCGAGTACAGGTTGGATTGGCTTCTTGCTCCTCCACGTCCTGGACAGAATAACCCACGGGAAGAGATTCGAGAGCAATTGGAGGAAGGATTGCGCGCGTGGGTGGGGAAGGTGGGAGCCAAGATTGTTCGTGTGGACATTGGCCCGATTGAGGTGCGAGCCAGAGATGGCGAGACGACAGAAAAGCTCAATGAGATTATTCCCAAGCAGCACGTCGCGGCTTGGTATGCAGAGTGGGAGGCGCGGGCATTGGAGGACCGGGCAGAGAAGGAGGCGGCACTTTTGCGCATGGATGTGGCTCGGGTACAGGCTCAGGCAGAGGTCATCGTGGAGATTGTCGAGTCCTTGCAAAACACAATAGCGACTCGAGGAGTAACCGAACCCTATATCCTGGCTGTCCGATTGGTCGAGTCTTTGCGCTGGGTGTCATATAATGCTATCCAGCACGATTTTATGCCCTCTGAGTCGGCGCAGAGATTGAAGCGTATGAACGAGTTGCTGGGTGTTCAGATTGAGGAACCACAGGGCGAGAAGAAAGAGGAATCTGAAGCGAAAAAGGGTGAATCGTAGGAGGGTAAATGATCATTCTGCTACCACAGCTGACGCCATCTGAATTGATTCGCTACCTTGATCCGGCCCCATTTATCAACGAGTTGTTGCAGCGCTCCCGTTCTCAGCGCCGGGAGGGGTTCTTGGCCGAAGCCGAGAGATTTGCCCTGGAAGCTCTGAACGACAGTCGCGAGGCGGCGGATCGCGTCAGTCAGGGGGCGGCTCTGATTTGTTTGGCGGATGTGCATCGCGAGATGGGCAAGCTGGGGCCTGCGTTGAGCGATTGTCAGCAAGCGCATCGTATCTTTCAACGCCAGCCCTCCCGCTATCAACGTCATAACGAGGCTGTCGCGGCTTACGCCCTGGGGTTGGTGCACCATCTGATCGGCAACAACGTGGATGCACTAAAGTGGTACCGGACCGCTCACAAGCAGTTTGAGAAGGCGCGGAGGGAATGGGCGGCCGTCAATGATTTGAACCGGGTGGAGGCCTGTGGTTACGTCCTGTGTTGGCTCAAGATATTGATCGGGAGTTTAATCGCTGCCCAATCTGGCCTGGAGGTGAATCTGCCTGCGCGTTTCCAGGTGCCCGCCGTTCGCTCGAACGGTGGCGAAACTGGATTCGCACTTGTCGACATGGAAATCGATAGGTACAGGTTCAATCACCACGCGATGATCAACGGTGATTCTTTCCGACTTCGGTCTATCGAGAAAAACCAGCCTGTCAGCCTGAAACCTGGAATCAGGTGCTACGCTCTAAAGATCCCTGTGGAGGCATATGAATTTTTGGAGGCCGGCGAGGGGGATTATGCCTTGATCGCCTGGGGAAGAGACGCCGACAGAGAGGGCCCCGGTGTGTTGGAGGCGCTCAGTGGGCCAGAATTTGGTAGTTTCGAGCGCGATGGCGAAGGTAACATCCGATTTGTTAGCTTCAAGGAAGCAGTGGTAATTGGCAGCGAGGATATACCGGATGATTTTGGCGTTGGGTATATCATCGCGCTACTGAAGCCTGAGTCCACGCCCGAGCCTTCCCCTCCTAAACGATCGAAATCATCCACCTCTCCGTCATCAGAGCCACCTTCTCCAGAGTACGAGTCGCCAGACCTTTACGCGCGGCTCTTGCGCATGGTCGGTGGCGACAAAGGGGTAGCGGAGCGCTTGATCGAATATGAGCGTCAGTTCAATCCAGATGCCAGTTTGTCAGTGCTCGCAGAAAGTGCTATAGCTCGCATACATCTTAATCAGTAGAACTGGGAAGTAGGTGGAATACTATCATCTGGGCGTTCTAGGGGCGCCCGCACCTGATTGTGGCGAGGTTGATGCTAATGATGTGGGGGGACGCGCTGGCCGCCATCGTCGGACGACGCATCGGGCACAGGCGGTACACGTTCTTGGAAAGCACGCGCTCGGTAGGGGGCGATGGGGTTGTTTGACACCGATTGGGTGGCGACCTCAATCGCGTTGCTGTTGTTGGGGACGGGGTGATACACAAAAACGAGGCGTTAGCGTACGATTTGCAAGTCCCCTATGATCGCCTCCGAGAGTATTGTGCCGCTTGTGAGGAGGCGTGTGTCTCTATAGAGGCGACCCGATCGAATTCACCAGCGATGGCATATGCGAGATCAGATAGAGGAGATCAAGGCGGAAGTGGTTTGGTCGTCAAATGAAGGAGGTTCGCCGTTGACTTTAAGCGGGAACCAAATGGGAAGATCAGCTTTTACCGGCGTTCTCAAGCATTTGACTATAGGGCAGAGAGACCCTGCCGGAAGGATTAAGATACGCTAGTATCGTTCTTAAAAAGGAATAGGCGTGATCGGCCAATTTGCGGTTGTTGGGCATATTCGACGTGTTTTGCGAGGACGCAGACTGGAACCGCATCGGTGAGCGGGTCAATCTGAGTGCAATGTCCGAATCTGCAGAGCTTGTGCATGTGGGCGATAGGTGAGGGCTGGGACTGTCAGAATCGTCCCTGGTGAAGGTGCTTGGGATGACTTGGATATCCCGCGACAACACTGGTGTGAAGTGGCGGGGGCAACTGGCGGCCTGACGTTCAAATTTGAGAGAATAGCCAATAATTGGTTTGGTTTTTGTTCCAGTTGATGTGGAGGAAGTACTGCGCCATTGCTGGTAAAGTTGTGTGCTTGGCAGAAGTGTGCTATGCTATGTTTGCATAATATGCGCGATCGTGAGGGATTCTGTATGAACGCCAGCGAGATTCGGCGAAGTTTTGTGGATTACTATAGGGAGCTGGGTTTTTATTCTCTCCCTCGTGCTCCTATGCTTCATCCTTCCATTCCTATGTCTTTTGTCATGAGCGCAGGGCTGGTTCAGGTAGAAACCTCACTTGCTCAAGCAAAGGAGAGGCCAGGCGACCAATTTGTGCTTGTGCAAGAATGCTTCCGCCATTTCGACCTCGACAAGGTGGGGACTGACAGCCTCCACCTCAGTCTGTTCGAGATGCCGGGAGCATTTGTGTTTGGTCCCAATGGCAAGGTAGAGACAATCCGTCGCATGTGGACGCTGGCGACAGTGGTCTTGGGGATAGAAAAGAGCCAGCTTTGGGTTTCTTATTTTTTGGGGGGAAAGGTGCTGGGTGAAGATGTACCTAAAGACAAAGTGACACGACAAACTTGGCTCGATTTGGGAGTGCCTGAGAGCCGTATCGTTGGATTGGGACCAGATGACAACTATTGGACCCAGGGCGGCGGCATCGACGGGATGGGAATGCCTCGTAAGGCTGGTCCCAATACCGAGCTATTCTACGATATGGGAGCCGAAAAGGCATGTGGCCCCGATTGCAAGCCGGGTTGCAAGTGTGGACGCTTTGTCGAGTTTTCTAACAGCTTGTTTATCTGCTACGAGCAGGATCTAAAAGATGGCTCTCTTCGGCAAATGGCAGAGCCGTTTGCCGAGACCGTTATTGGCACCGAAAGGGTGGCAATGATCCTACAGGGTACTCGATCAGTATTCGAGACGGATAGCTACCAGCCAATCATGGATGCCATCCATAGTTTTGTCCACAAACCTGGTTTGTCAGAAGAGTTGGTTACTACCAGTGAGCGAGTAATAGCGGATCATCTGAAGGCGCTGTACGTTCTGGTTGCTGATGGTGCCCCGCCGCCGGGTAAGAATGGACGGGAACGTATTGTCAAGCTTCTGGTCCGTGGTGTCGTGGCGCGCCAGCGTGTTCTAGGAATTGACTCACAGCAGTTTTTACCCGACTTGATAGATTGCATCTCTCAAACCATTCAGAGGTCGTTGCAAGTGACACCAGAAGATGAAAAGCGGCTAGCGCGCTATTTTTTGAACGAGTCGCGTCGTTTTGCTAGAACCATCAAGCGTGGCCAGCGTCAATTGACGCGGCTTCTACAAGAGAACGGCGGACGTACACTTTCAGGTTCACAAATCGTCTGTCTGGAGAAGAATTGGGGTCTGCCCTGCGTCCTGATAGCTGCGCCGCTTCGAGAGAAGAACCTCGTGTTTGCCGAACACGAATATGAGGAGGCGCTGGAGGCCTGGAAACAAAGACGCCATAATTAAACGTCAAACAACAGAGTGTTACTTGAATGGCCGCTATCGTCGTCTTTTTATGCCATTAGAAGTCATATTGTAACGCTTGGAAGACAAGTCTGTGTTATACTAGGATCAGGGGAGTAACTAATGATTACAATGGAATTTGATAGAAGGCAATCTTTCCAGCAGATGGTGGAGATCATCGGATATGCGTTGAGCCTGCCAGCAAGCATCTGGCTTCTTGATGAGTCTGGAGAGGCCCTGCGTGTGGCTGCGGCAGTTGGAGTGCCCGATGATTATGTGCGCGATTCCGTTCTTCGCCTAGATGAGACCAGCGCTGCGGTTGAAGCATTTGAAACCGGTCAGACAGTGGTAGTCGATGAGATCGCCATCGACGCTCGTTGGAAGTACAAAGCTGAGGCTGATGCTATGGGGTTCAAGTCAGCCATAGTAGTACCCTTGCGGGTGAAGAAAAGGGTCGCTGGTGTGCTTGACGTGTACACCAAGAGGGTTCGAAAGTTCACGAATCTCGAGCAAACGCTCGTTGAGAACTTTGCTACGCAGGTTGCCATTACACATCGCCGGATCCGAGACTTGGAGACTCTGAATGAGGTGAGTCTCTTGGTCAGTTCCGAACTGGGCGCCGCCGATCTTTTCGAACGCATCGTGCGGGCTGCTCAAAAAGTGCTTGATTGTCAGCATGTTACTATTTTCGTGAAGGACAAGAGCGGCGATCTTGTGAGAATGGCTACTTCGTCGGATGGCATTGTGCACAAGAGTTTTGCCATAGGTGAGGGAATTGCCGGATGGGTTGCCAAAACCAAACGGTCAGAACGTGTACCTGATGCGGTCAAACATCCACATTTTATCCCTGGTTCATCGAGTTTGCTTGAGCGGTCGATGCTGGTAGTGCCTGTTCTATTGGGGGACGAGGCCTTGGGCGTGATCTCGGCCGATATGGACGGGCTGGACGGATTTGACGAACATGATCAGGTCTTGCTGGAAGCGGTAGCCGGTCAAGCGGCGGTTGCTTTGCACAATGCGCGTTTGTTCCGCAATGTCGATCGAAACTGGAGTGCCTTGGTCGAGTTTGGACAGGCCGTGGCCGCAGCCAGCCATAGTAGTGAGCAGGAGATTCTGCACCGGATCTATGAGCAGACCAGCCGGTTGATGGACACTGCCAATATGAGCATCGCTCTCTATGATGAAGCCACCGATACAGTTCGCTTTGGTCTGGCGATGCGCGATGGCAGACCTATCGATGTAGAGGAGGAGCCAGGTTGGGGACCTCGTCCGGGTCGAGGTGGAAAAGGCAAGACGAACGATATCATCCGCAATCGAAACCCAATCCTGCTTTCCACGAAACAGGAAGAGGAAGCATGGTATGCTCAGGAGGAGGGACGTGAGAGGCGGGTTGAGCCGCGTGCTTCCTATTTGGGCGTGCCTATGATGCTGGGGGAAAAAGTCGTCGGGGTGATTGATATATACAGCCTGACGGAAGAATACCTGTACGATAAAGATGACCTTGAGATTATGCAGGCCATAGCCAATCACGCGGCGATTGCCCTGGATAACGCGCATATGTTCTACGATGTCGATCAACGGCGAAGGGCGTTGGTCGATTTCGGACAGTCCATAGCTTCTGATATTCGCTTGAACGAGGAAAAAATCCTGCAGTCCATATATGCGCGCGCCAGCCAATTGATGGACAGCGACACTATCAGCATCATTTTATACGATGAGGAAGCCGACACCATTTGTTTTGGCCTGGCGATGCAAGACGGCATACCGATAGATACGGAGACTGAGGAGAACTGGCGTCCTCGCTCAGGATCGGTTCGTAAAGGCAAGACGAACCAAGTTATCCGCACCAAGAAACCACTCTTGTTTTCTACCCGAGAGGAACTGAAACAGTGGTATGACCGGCCCGATACTATCCAGTACATTGATGACCAGCGCGCTTCATGGCTGGGTGTACCGATGATACTAGGAGATAAGGTATTGGGCGTGATCGACTGCTCCCACATGACGCGAGAGTATGCCTACAGCCAGGACGATGTCGATGTTCTACAGGCCATCGCCAGCTACGCAGCTGTCGCTTTGGACAATGCTCATTTGTTCCGGCAGACGCAGCAACAACTGGAGCAACTAGGGATACTCAACCGGGTGAGTGAGTTGCTTATGGAGGAGCGGGAGGTTGGCGAAACCGTAAGGCTCTTGATGAAGGAAACGCTGCAGCTTTTCAACGCCGATCATGGGTCCTTCTGGTTCGTCGATTATGTCCACCAGCGTCTACACCTAGAATTCTCGATCGGCCGGAGCGGAGAAACGAGCGCTTGGCAGGATGAGGTCCAAAAGATCACCATTCCGTTGAGAGCGGATAGCAGTATCGCTGGCAATACGGCGGTTACTCAGGAGCCAAACCTCTGGAACGAGATATCCGAATGTCCCTATTGGAACGGCGAATTCGACAAGCAGACCGGGTACAAGTCAAAGCGTATGCTCGTTGTTCCTCTGCTTCTCCGTTTCGAGGTATTCGAGGAGACTGAACCGATCGCTTCATTGGCTGAGGCCCAGAGAACTGCTCGTGACAGGGCTATTGGCGTATTACAGCTGCTGAACACGGTAGACGGGTCCGATTTTACCGAAGACGACCAGCGCTTTCTGATGTCGATTGCCAGGATGGCGGCTATTGCTTTGCACAACGCCGAAATGCACGAGCGGGAGGTAGCGCTGAGTGAGATCGGCCGCGCGTTGACAGCAGGCAGCCGGTTGGATGAAAGTGAAATTCTGGAGTTAATCCATCAACAGACTGGCAAGCTGATGGATGCGGACAACATGTACATTGCGCTCTACGACGAGGCTACTGACATTGTTTGGTTCGGGTTGGCGTTTGTGGATGGCAATCAAGTGGATGTGGAAAAAGAGGAGGCCTGGCAGCCACGCAAGGCTGGCAAGGGACGTACAGAAGAGATCATCCGGGCCAAGAAGCCGATTTTCACTGCCACAGAAGCGGAAGCAGAAGCTTGGTACGCCCAGCCAGGACGTGAGGAATACACTAAAGGACCTATCTGGCCCTCTTGGGTAGGTGTGCCGATGATGGTGGGCGAAGAAGTATTGGGCGTTATCGCTGCTTATCATCCAGCGCTGGAGTATGTCTATAGCGCAGACGATCTTGAGATTTTGCAGGGAATCGCTGACCAAGCTGCGGTCGCTCTGGATAATGCATACATGTTCTACGATGTCAACCGCAGGCTCGATACGCTGGTCGAGTTTGGGCGAGAAGTGCGTGACGTCCGCTTGACCGAAAGCGAAATACTGGAGCTTATCTACAGCCAGGCCAGCGAGCTGATGGATACGGATAACATGTACATTGCGCTCTATGATGAATTCGCTGACACGGTTCGGTTTGGGCTGGCGTTCGTAGGTGGTAGACGAGTAGACGTGGAGAAGCAGGTGGGCTGGCAGCCACGCAAGGCAGGAAAGGGGCGCACCGAGGAAATCATCCATACCAAGAAACCGATATTCAACCCTACGAAAGCGGAGTCGGAAGCCTGGTATGCTCTGCCAGAACACAAGGAATACATTGGTGAGCCAATGGCCTCGTGGTTGGGTGTGCCAATGATGGTGGGCGAAAAGGTGCTGGGGGTTATCGCCACTTACCACCAAACGCGGAACTATGTATACAGTGGAGATGACCAGAAAATCCTCCAGGCACTGGCCGATCAAGCCGCGGTGGCGCTGGGCAATGCGGCCTGGTATCGAAGGATAGAGAGCTTGCGGCGGATTATGAGCGCTATTACGGCGAAATCTACTTTACAGTCTCTGTTGGACTCTATCTTGGATGAAACGACCGAGCTATTAGGAGCCGACTTTGCCACGATCCAGTTGGTTGATAAAGCGACCAATGAATTGGTAGTGCGTGCTCATAAAGGTCTAGGCGATGCCGCTCTGCCACCAGAGTTGTATAGGATCGATATGGGCGTGGGGGTCACAGGCAAAGTGGCGCAGAATAAGTGGACGATCCGCTCTGGTAATGTCAGTGTGCTGGACTATTATCAAGACTTGTTCAAGCAGAGCACAAAGTCCGAGTTGGCGATACCCCTCCTTGATGGCGACGAGGTCGTTGGCGTGCTCAACGTCGAAGCTGTGAGAGAGAACGCGTTTGACGAGGACGACGAAGAGCTGTTCAAGCTGTTAGCAGAGCAGGTAGTGGTCGCGATTCGAATCGCCTGGCTTTTTGGGTCGTTGCGCACAGAACAGGAGAAAAGAGTCGCGGCCGGGCGTTTGGAGACTGTAAACACCGTCGCGGCAGAGTTCGTGCACAAGTTGAACAACGTGGCTGGAACAATCCCCGCTCGTGTGGAGATGATTAAGGAACTGCTTGATCCGAACGATCCCGGTTATCCCAAAATTGAACACTTTCTAGGGGCTATCAGTAACGATATCGATGGTATCCTCAGAACAGCTCAAGCTATCAAGGCACCGGCTCCAGAAGAGCTCGAGTCAGTGAATATCTCCACCGTAGTTTCTACGGCTATCACTCGCATTGCGCTGCCCCCCGATATAAAAATTGACAACAAATGTGAGGAAGGCTTACCTCCAATTCTTGCGTATGGCGGGCAGCTCGTAGATGCCATCGAAAACATCGTTCGGAACGGCATAGATGCCATTAACGGCAAAGGCGTTATTACAATAAGGGGCAGAAAGATCGAGAAAGCGGCTGAACGATTCGTTGTGGTTGAGGTCGAGGATACAGGATGTGGGATCTCCCCTGATGGCTTACCTAGGATATTTGATCTGTTTTATTCCACCAAGGGTGGTATGGGGTTTGCCCTTTGGAAGACCAAGACGCTGGTCGAGAGTCTGGGAGGGAGAATAGACGTTGCTAGTAAGGTGGGCGAAGGAACAGTATTCGAGATTGTCTTGCCAGTGCTGGCAGAGGAGGTGTGAGATGGTCAAGAGATACGTCCCCCGAATCCTACTCGTGGATAGCGAGCCAAATTGGAGCCAGGAGATGGAGGCCGCTTTGGAGGAGCATGGAAGATACGAGGTGGAAAGGGTTGCCGATATGGATACTGCCTTTGACTTTTCATACGGCGATGGCTTCGATCTCATACTGATCAACGCGGCACTTGCTTTTGGGGACAGTGTGTCCAAATTCGAGAAGTTAGTTCATCAATATTCGGACAGGGTCTTGGTGATTTCCGACGTCCGTTCGATAACGACGGCCATAAAAGTGTTCAAGATGGGGGCAGATTATGCCGACAAGCCGTTCGAGCCGAGACGGGTTGTCGAACTGGTGACAAGTCGATTGCAGCCGGAGCATGGCACGTGAGTTAGCGGCCAAACATAATCAGGAGGTCAACCATGGATATTAATGAAGAGCGACCGCGTGTGCTCATCGTAGATGACCAGAAGAACTGGCGCGAGGCGTTGTGCGACATGCTGGAGTCTGATCAGTACGAGATCGAAACTGCGGCTAGTTATGATGAAGCCAAGCGCAAGTTGAGAGAGCGCGCTTTCCATGTACTGGTTTCCGACCAGAGGCTCGTAGATGCCGATGACGATAACATACAGGGAATTATCCTGCTAGATGAATTGAGCGAGCTTAAAGACGGGGCGCAGGCGATCATCGTGACGGGTTATCCTACGATCGAGGCTGTCAAGAAAGCGCTCAGGGGACGCGATGCATATGACTACCTGCTCAAACGTCCAGAGGAAGGAGGCCCATTCAAACTTAGGGAGTATCGAGACCTTGTCAAAGGAGCTGCTCAGAAAGCGGTGGAAGCGAGAAAGAAGTCGATTACACTAGGTTTCTCACTGCCTGCCATAGCTCGTGGTTTGACCTATGAAGGAATCGCTAAGGTTCTGTTTTCTGCAGAAGTAACACCCAATGTCGTGGAGGGCGTTCGGAATGTGCTGAACAGATTGTTCTTTCCTTTTCAGCCTTTGGCGCGTGGAATGAGCCGGGTATGGTTGTCGGAGGAGGAGGGCCAAATCTGTGAGTTCCTCTGTTGGAGCAGAAACCAAGGCAAAGCTGTTCTAATTAGAATGGGGCAAGAGCACAAGTCTTTGGAGATCAAATGGAGACGATTCACAGAGAAAGCTCAATACGTGGTAAAGGAGAGCGGTCGGCACGGAGCCAACGGAATTGCAGGAGTCTCGTATGTAGTTGATAGGATGACATTTGAGGATTTTGCGGAGCAAGTTGAGGAAGATTAGCATGGTGGTCCAGACAAAGCGTGTGTTGGTGGTGGAAGATGAGGAGAATTGGCAGAAGCTGGTAGGTGATTTGCTGACAGAGGTTGCCGAGGGGCTTGGTTGCGCCGTTGAGGTGGTGAGTGCTTATAGCTTTACGGAGGCTCTGGGTTATATTTCCACAACGCCCTTTGATTGTATTACGCTGGACAACAAGCTTCAGACTGGCAAGGTTGGTTACACATTGCTTGACCGCATTGCTCACCTCGGCAGAAAAGTTCCGGTAGTGGTGTTAAGCGGGGTGGTTGAACCGAATAACGTTAGAGATTTCTTCAAAGACTATAGTGTCGAGGAGTTTTTCTGGAAGAACAGCTTCCGGCCTCAGGAGTTCAGGGAAGCGATCAAAAGGCTGCTTGGGCAGGCAATTGATACCGGAGGTACTATCAAGACAGGAGGCATACCTATGGACTGGAGCACTGTTATCGCTGTAGCTATATCGGCTGTATCGCCGTATGCCGTTGCGTTTGCAACAAGTGCTGCTGCTGAAACCGGAAAAGAGGCTGTGAAAAGGCTTTGGCAATGGATTCACCGGACTATTGAAGATAGTGGTACCGAGTCTGATAAAGAGGTTTTGGAGAGCTTCGAGCAGAGCCCTGAGGACAACCAAACCGCCTTGGTACAAGTCGTTGAGAGGTTAAGCCCGACCGACGATGCGACATTGCGACGGGATGTGGAAAAGCTTATTCAGGAAGTGCAAGACCGGGGAGAAGCGGACTTGATTTCCCTGCTTGATAATCCCAATTACTATATTTTTAACGATTTGAAGCGAATCTGTAGCCGAATTGATCTGCAATGGGATGGAGAGGTAGGTAACCAGACACGTGAGAGTCTATCTCGTTGGGTTGTTAATCGAGCGAAGACTAAGGGTGATTTACCCAAGTTGATCGCAATAATGCTCCAAATAAACCCGCGAGTGGTTCTACAGTAGCGCTAATACGCAAGCTTGTGCTGCAAGGATGTCCCGAGACACCACCGCCCTACTTGTCTCTTTCGTCTACGTCTTTGCCGCCATCGGCGCGGCTGAAGGACTGCGGGCATGGCGCACCTACAGCGTCGATTTCACCCGCAAGTTCATCCACATCGCCGTCGGCATGTGGGCCTACGGCACCGTCCTGTTGTTTGAGAGCCGTGTCTTTGCCATCATCCCCCCACTGGCCTTTGTGGCCATCAACGCCTTCTCCTACTGGCGGGGCACGTTCAAGGCCATGGAGACAGGG
>Ga0307420_1000824_pt1 | contig 13988 bp, 15 predicted proteins | sample SalMarWE160240MG_2_FD_202167 | JGI IMG/M metagenome (GOLD analysis project Ga0307420, IMG submission 202167) | Salt marsh sediment microbial communities from the Plum Island Ecosystem LTER, Massachusetts, United States - WE1602-40 | ecosystem: Environmental > Aquatic > Marine > Intertidal zone >... | reverse complement strand
AACCCGGACCACCTCGGCTGCAAGTTCGGGAGCTAGTTCGCGCCCGGCCTCCTCAAATGCCAGCGGAAGCCCAAGGCCGGCATTCAAACCCAGGGCCAAGAGATCGGCCAGGAGGGCAACGTCGGCCTCCGCCACCTCCGAATCCAGGCGCCGAGACCGCAGCCGGCGGGCCCAGCAGACGGCCGCTCCCGACACGGCGGCTGCCATGCCCAGCAGTGGGACGGTTATGGCCAGGAATACTCCCGCTCCAACCGAGTCGGCGATCAATCGGCGGTGCCGGGCGAGAGCGGCAGCCACTCCGATGCCCAACAGAGCCGCCGTGACCACCCTCATCGGCGGGCCCGGCGCAGCATCACGCACACGACCGTCGCTCCCAGCGCCTCCAGGGCAAACCCGATCCCCAGAATCGCCCGGCCCGCCGCCTCGCAGAACAGGCGGTCCGCCCGGCCGGTCACCACCAGGCCCACCAGCACCAGGAGAGGTGTGCCACCAACCAGCCACGCCGAGGCCCGGGCTTGGGCGGTCATGGCCGCCTCCTCTCGCCTGAGCCTGCCCACCTCGGCGGCCCTCGCCGCCAGCGACTGCATCAGAGCCGCCACCCGCCCCCCACCCTCTGCAGCAAGCCGGAAGGCTGCAGCCACCAGGCGCCCGTTGACCCGGAGGGACGAACCGATACACGCTCCTACACGCCAGGCCGGCATGCCGGCGGCCGCCAGCCGGGAGGCCGCATCGAGATCAAGCGAGGGGACCCGCTGTGCCGCAGCCGCCACCCCGGACCGCAGAGAGGCACCCGACTCGAGCTCCGCCGCCAGCCCGCGCAGGAAGTCCGCCTCGGTATCGGGTCCGGGTGAGCCGGCTCGGCGACGGCGGAGGGCAAACACCACCCAGAAAAGAACACCGGCCCCGCACCAAACGGGTTGCCACCACGCCAGGAGACAGAAGGCCGCCGCCAACGGTGGCGCACCACACAGCAGGGCCACGGCAGCAAGACCGGCCGCTAGCACCGGTAGACCTCCTGCAGTCTGGCGCCGTCCACCTCCGACACCACCGCCACGGTACGCAGGCTCCCCCGACGCGCCATGTGCACGATCACATCGACGGCACTGAAGAGCTGTCTCCTGACCGCGTCGGGAGCTGGCCGCTGCTCGCCCGACAACGCCAGCGTTTCCAGCCGCCACAGCGCCTCGGCGGGCCCATTGGCGTGCACCGTCCCCATCGACCCACTGTGACCGGTGCTCATGGCCTGGATGAGATCGAGCGCCTCCGGCCCTCTCACCTCACCGACGATGATGCGGTCCGGCCGCATCCGAAGCGCATGACGGACCAGGGTGCGCAGGGTGATCTCTCCCGCTCCCTCGGCGTTCGGCGGCCGAGCCTCCAATCGGATCACGTGGCCGGAGAGCGCCAATTCGGCCGAATCTTCGATGGTGACCACCCGCTCCAACTCCGGAATCTCTCTGGAGAGCACGTTGAGCAGCGTGGTTTTGCCGGAACCGGTCCCACCGCTCACCAGAAGGTTCTTTTGCCCGGCAACGGCATCGACAAGGACCGCGGCCCCCTCTGACCGCAGCGACCCGGCCTCGACCAGGGCATCCAGATCGGGAACCGCCTGAGTGAAGCGCCGGATGGCCACGACCGGGCCGTCGGGCGAGGCCGGCGGGATGGCGGCGTGCAGGCGAGACCCATCGGCCAGGCGGGCATCGACGGCAGGCGAAGCCCGGTCGAGGCGAAGGCCCAGCGGGGCGATTACCCGCTCCACGGCCGCGACCACCGAGGCCGCATCGGGAAACGCTACCGGCGCCCGCTCCAGCCGCCCACAGCGTTCCACCCACACCTCGTCGGGAGAATTGACCAGCACATCGCTCACGGCAGCATCAGCGAGCAGCGGCTCCAGCGGCCCAAACCCGACGAGCGCATCGACGGCAGCGGCCGCCACCCGCCGCACGTCGAGAGGCGCCTCCTCTGCCGCGAGGCGAAGCGCAGCCCGGGTCACGTCGGCGCGCCGCAACGGCACAGACGAGGCAACGATCCTCTCCACCACCCTCTCTAGCGCTCCCATGGGATCCTCCAAACCGGCCGCCAGGCCGCCAGCCAGCGATCCGTCGGCGCGGGAAGCCGCCCGGTCAGCAATGCCCGAACCGCGGTGACCGATGGCCGCGGCAGGCGCACGCCGTTCTCCGGAACGGCCACCCGTGCCGGCGTCGACTGGTAGACACCCGGCCCTCCGCCCATCTTGAACAGGCCCCCGGGAACCAGGAGCCGCACCGGAATCACCGGCACGGAGAAGGTGGTCTCTGGTTTGGGGCGCGGTGGCAGTCGAAGCACCAGCCGGTTCCACCCACCCAGCAGTGCCTCAACAACCGCCGCCGCCTCGGTAGCTGTGACCCCGCCGTTGTGGAGAACGGCAACACCCCGGCGCTGCGGCAGGAGGTCGACGCGGCGAGGACCTTCGGCGACGAGGTCGGCCAGTGAGCCGGGCCCGGGATAGCGGGGACCGGCGGGATCGAGATCCACAACGAGGGCCGGCCCGCCGGCCGCCGCGGCCAGACCCAGGGGCGCGAGCGCTCCCAGCAGTCCGTCCTCCGGCGTCCAGATGGCCAGAGCCGGCACGGGACCTCGATCGTCGGCACCGGCAAGGTACGACTTCGGAGACCTGGTCTCAAGAGGGTCAGCACCTACAATCCCGGCGATGTCAGAGGCCGCCTTTTTTGACCTCGACAAGACCGTGGTCGCCAAGTCCGCCGTTCTCGCCTTCACCGGAACCATGGCGAAGGCGGGCCTGCTGGGCCGCCGAACCATGCTGCGCGCCGCGGTGGGCCAGATCTACTACTCACTGTTCGGTGCCAACCACAGCACCGCTGAACGCATCCGCAAGGCGGTGCTCACACTGACCAGAGGGTGGAAACGTGATGAGGTGGAGGCGCTCGTCGAGGAGGCTCTCGACGAGGTTGTCGCCCCCATCGTCTTCGCCGAGGCCCTTTTCCTAATCGACGACCATCTCAAGGCAGGCCGCCGGGTCATCATCGTCTCAGCAAGTCCTGAAGAGGTGGTGCGGCCCCTAGCCCACTACATCGGGGTCGACGAGGTCATCGCCACCCGAGCCGAGGTCGATGAGGACGACTGTTACACCGGTGGAATCGAGCTATATGCCTACGGCGAGTCAAAAGCTGCCGAGGTGCGCCGCCTGGCCGCCGTCGAGGGCATCAGGCTAGAAGATTCCTTTGCCTACTCGGACGCGGCCTCTGATCTTCCGCTCCTCGAAGCGGTGGGCCACCCTCATGTGGTGAACCCGGACAAGGAGTTGCGCCAGATCGCCGAAGAGCGGGACTGGCCCATCCTCGAGTTCGAGCACCAGGTGACCGTTGGAGACCGACTGGCCCGCCCGGTTCCGATCATCTCGGGCGCGGCGCTGACCACGGTGGCGGTGGCGGTGGTGCTATGGGTGCTACTGCGCAGGTCGCGAAAGGCGTAGGAGCACCTGCGAAGACGCAGAGTCTAGAGTTCAGAGTCGGTACAACACGACTCTGAACTTTGCATTCTGCATTCCGTATTCTCCGGAGTTACCTTTCCCCCGTGAACGAGATCACCATCGGCGCCACGGTTATCCGGGCTCTTCAGGCCGATATCACCACCCAGCAGGTCGACGCTGTGGTCAACGCCGCCAACGATTGGCTGGATCACGCCGGCGGTCTGGCCGCGGCAATGGTGGGTGCCGGAGGCTGGGTCATCCAAGAGGAATCCGATCGCTGGATCGCCGATCACGGCCCCCTTTCTCCGGGGGTAGCTGCCCTCACCGGCGCCGGGGCCATGCCAGCCCGTCATGTGGTACACGTGGCGGGGCCCTGCTACGACCAGGACCAGGACAGTGAGAGCCTGCTGCGCACCGCCGTCTGGGCCGCCCTAGACACCGCCGCCTCCGCAGGCTGCACGACGGTGGCACTTCCCGCCATCTCCACCGGCATCTTTGGATATCCCGTTGCAGAGGCCACAACCGTCATAGCCACCGCCTGTGCCGACTGGGCGCACCGGCACCAGGGCCTGAAGGAGATACGGCTGGTCGCCTTCGACACCTCTGCCGCCGACGCATTCCGGGTCGGCCTGAAAGCGCTCGTCTAGCCATGGCAGCCCGCAGGAGAGGGTGGAGCCAACAACAACGGCCCGGCTAGATCCGGGCCGTTGTTCTCCCACCGGGTCCTGACCCCGGCACATTCCTCTATCCCGCAACGTCAGCAGGAATGTGGACCATAGGCGGGGCCGATACCGACGCCCAGTCGGCAATCATCTGCCCTCACCACTAGGCCCCCACCCGCACCTCGTCGCCGATGCGCACCCGCCGGGCCGCTCCATGGACGACACATCGAGCAGGAACCCCACGCCTGCCGTGATCCAGAAAGGCCAGATCAGCCTCGATCTCGGAGCGATCGGCCACGTGATCCAGGCCCAGCAGGAACGAGGTGTACTCCAGGCAGGGTATTGCCACCCTGGCCCCAATCGCCTCCACCTCGTCGTCCGTCCCGCGGATCGCAAAAGTTTCCCGCAGAGCTTCGAGGCGCGTCTCGCCGTCCCCCTCCACGACGATGTTCTCTCCGCCGACACCCACCGCCACCGCACCAAAACGTTCCACCAACGCGGAGTAGTGGCCGGTGCAGCCAAGGGACAAAACCCGATTCCCCCCGCCGCGGGCCTGGGGGTGAGCGGAGTGATGAACGTCAACGAACCAGGCCCCACCGCGGAGTCCAATAAGACCCAGAGGCCCAATTGCGGCTTCGTTCACCGGAAGGATCGCTTCAAGCCGGTAGCCGGTTCTGGCCTTCACCGGCCACCGGTGCACCTAGAGACCGGCCACGAGACCCAGAAGACGCCCTTTTATTGTTCGCTGCGCTCCGCCAGCACCTCGTTGAGCAGGTCGGGACGATCGGTCATGATGCCGTCCACCCCCAGGTCGAGCACACGGTGCATCTCCTCGGCCCCGTTCACCGTCCACACGTGCACGTGTTTGCCGGCGCGGTGGGCCGCGTTGACCAGATGCCGGCTCACCATGGGAAACGCGCCGGCCTGCAGCGGTATCTGCAGAGCATCGGCCCGGCCCGGCGCCTTCCCCAGCAGCGAGGCGGCCAGGACTCCGGCGATCTCCGCCGGCCCGGCCGAGGTAGCCACTCGGCCCTCGGTAATACGGCGGAAGCGCCGGACGCGAGAACCATGGAAAGAGCCGATGAGCACCCGGTCGAAAACACCAAGCCGTCTCACCTCTTCGGCCGTCACCTGCTCCATGCCCGGCTGCTTGAGATCCAGGTTGAAGAGGCAGTCGGGGAAAGTGAACACCACCTCCTCGAAGAGAGGTATGCCGACGTCCTGGCCCCGGAGCGGGTAGCCCTGCGGCTCACCGAAGTGATGCGCCGCATCCAGGTGCCTCAGGTGCTCCCAATCCCACTCCCACACCTTGCCGACACCGTCGGTGAGCCGGTCGAGGTGGTCATCATGGAACACGACAACACGGCCGTCTCTGCTCAGGTGCAGATCGGTCTCGATGTAGCGCAAGCCCAGGTCGACGGCGCCCTGAAAGGCGACCATGGTGTTCTCCGGCCACAACACCCGGCTCCCCCGGTGGGCAAAACGGATGGGATGCTCGTGGCTCAGGTAGGGCCGCATGGAAAACATCAGAGTAGGGATCGGCAACATGGTGTGCCGAGCGGTACGTTGCGGCAGGCGTCCAGGGAGTTATTGGTGCCGTTCCTCGATGAGCTTGTGGTCTGGGACATCAGCAAGGAGAAGTGGCAGCTGAAGCAGGAGTGGGAGCTGGGTCTCCCCGCTCCGCTGCCGGGGAAGAGCCGATCTCATCACCGTGTCGGAGAAGTCCACCAACGATTTCGCCTCGGCGCCCCGGCCTCTTTGGTGGCTGGTGCCCCGCTACGGGCGGTATACAAAAGCTGCCGTTCTTCACGATTACCTCTGCCGGAACGGAGCGACGCTGGAGCCAGCCGTTCATCTCTCCGATGCCGGCGGCATCTTCCGCCGGTCCATGCGTGAGCTGAAGGTTGACTTCCTCCGCCGCTGGATCAGGTGGTCGGCGGTGCGCTGGGGCACAGGAGGGCTCTTGCGGATCAGCGAGGGGGGTTGGGGTGAGATGTTCGGAGCCATCGCCATCTCACTCCTTGTCCTGCCCGTGATCCTTCCCGCCGCCATCGTGGTGCTCTTTTCCCTCTTTGTGTTCTGGATCTTGAAGCTCATCGTCTACGTCGCAGCATCGTTCACGGGACAAAGATCCGACTGGGCGCCCAACTTCACCGGGCATCCGGCCTCTGCCGACACAGAGCCAGCGTATGCCGTCAGCGGCCTGCCTGGAGCGTTGAGTGGGCCCGCCGGGCCGGGCCGGGCCCGTTTGGCCAGCGTTCGCCGGTGGGATATGTTTGTTCCCCGACGGAAGAAAGCACAGCGGTGACAGACGACATCCCGAACCGCAGCCCCGAAGAGCTCATAGATGCGATAGCCGATGAGGTTGAAAAACACTTCGACGATCTGAGCCCCGGGGAAGGCTGGAGCGTCGTGATCGCCGAGATCGAACGCCGCTGCGCCGCCGACGACCCCGAGGCGCTGGCCTGCCGCAAGTGGCTCATGAACGAAGTAGAGGCGGCCCGGGCGAGAGGCGAGCTGCCGAACGATATCGAGGACGTGGGCGGAGATGCCGGCGTGCTGGTGCCCGCCTACCTCAGCCTCTACTGGCGCAACCTGAGAGCCAGCAACGTCCCCGAGGCTCTGGAGCAGGCCGAGCAGGATCTAGCCGACGAGTCTGAGGACTACCTGCGCGACCAGGACTGAACGGCCCACAGGCAGATCGACACCACCCGTAGAGTCGATCCCGAAAGCAAGGAGGGACTCAGCGATGACCCCGGCCACCATCGTCTACCGGTACAACCGGAACCCGCACCGCGGCCTGGCCGCCTGCGGGATCTTCTCTTTCAAGATGCTGCTGGCCGTTCCTCACTTCGTTCTGGTTGGGCTGCTTGGACCCGTTGTATTCGCCGCCGCCTACATCGGGTATTTCGCCGTCGCCTTCGCCGGCTCGCTTCCCTCGGGACTGCAGAAGCTGTTGAGCATGTGGCTGCGCTGGACAACACGCACATCCGGCTGGGTGACCGGCATCACCGACGAGTACCCGCCGTTCGACGCCGACCCGGTGGGCTACGGCATCGAGATGCAGACACCCACCAACAACAGCCCCAGCAGAGGCTGGGCCGTCGCAGGCATCTTCCTCATCAAGGTGCTCGCGGTCGTTCCCCACCTCTTCGCCCTCATGTTCGTCGGGGTCGCCGCCACCTTTGTCGCCTGGGCCGCCTACTTCGTCGTGCTGTTCACCGGCCGTTTCCCCACCCAGATGCAGGACTTCATCGCCGGAACAACACAGTGGAGTGCTCGGGCCGCCGCTTGGCTGCTGGGCCTATCCGACGAGTACCCACCGTTCACAGTGGCCGCTCATACCGCCGCCGGCTAAAAAGCCCCCAGAACTCGAGGCCCGCGTTTCCGCGGGCCTCGGACGTCTGCTACAAGGCGCCTCAGTCGTCGGATTCTTCGGCGGCCTTCTGCTCCCGCCGCTCTTCGACCTTGTCTTCCACCTTCTCCTTGACCTCCCCGGCGACCTCCTTGGTCTTGTCCCAGGTCTTCCCGGCGACGTCCTTGGTCTTGTCCCATGCCTTCTCGGCCTTGGGAGCGGCCTTCTCCTTGGTCCGCTTGAAGACTGCCTTGGTCTTGTCCCAGGCCTTCTTGAGCGAAGCCTTGAGTTTGTCCACGAGAATCCTCCCGTTGTCTCCGCTCCCTAAGTTACCGCTTCGGCCCCCCTCCTTGCCGCCGATTCCACACAAGTTCTCGCCGTACACTCGGGCTCGTGCCGGCAGACGACGGAATCCAAATCGCCCCAAATCTCGTCATTCCGCCCGGAGAGCTCCGCTGGCGTTTCGACACGTCAGGCGGCCCCGGGGGGCAGCACGCCAACCGCTCGGCTACCCGAGTGGAGCTCAGCCTCGACATCGCCGGGAGCCATTCGCTGCCCGAAGATGTGCGCCGACGGCTCCTTGAGCGCCTGGCCGGCCGGGCGCACAACGGAGTGATCACTGTCGTTGTCGACGAATCCCGGTCGCAGTGGCGCAATCGCAGCCTCGCCCGCCGCCGTCTGGCCCAGATGCTCACCGAGTCGCTGCGGCGACCACGCCGGCGCCTCCCTACCCGCCCTTCCGCAGCGGCGCGACGGCGCAGACGGCGCGGCAAAGAGCACCGGGCGCGGCTGAAGCGCTGGCGGCGGCGGCCGGAAGACGAATAGCCGGGTCCCGCTCAGCCCCCGGCGCCACCGGTGAAGCTCCAGGAAGCCAGCCGCATGCTGGGCGCCTGCACCATGCCGGGGCCAAACTCGCAATCGGCGAAGCGGCCGTCGTCGGCGACTCCCAGCACCCGGCCCGGGCCCAGCGCCTCGACAAAAGACTGGGTGAAGCGCAGATTGGCGGCCGCTTCGGCAAGCTCACCAGCACGGATCACGTAGGTTCCATTGCGGGTGAGCCCGGTGACCACCTGAGTTTTCGGATCGAGGATGCGGCAGTAGTTGAAGGTGGCCACATAGAGACCCCGGTCAATCCCGGCGATGAGGTCTGCGACACTCTTGTCACCGTTGGCGAGAACGAGTGCAGAGGCGACGGGCCCGAAAGACTCTCCGCCGACGACGGCGTGCCCCGTGGAGGCAGCTCCCGCCTCTGCAGCAGTCCGGCGATCGTGGACAACTCCCACGGTGACCCCTTTGGCAACAAGATCGAGGCGGCGGCGCGGGGTTCCTTCAGCATCAAAGGGCACACCAAGCGCCCCAGGCGCAGTGACGTCGTCGCAGAGGCCGATCTGCTCGTCGAACTGCTGTGTGTTCAGCCTGAGGAAAGATTGGCCTTCATTGACCTGCTTTCCATTGAACCCGTAGAAGGCGAGGAAGATGCCGATGGTGGCCACCGCCTCGGGCCCCAGCACAACCGGGTACTCGCCGGCATCCAGGTCCGTGGCTCCAAGGCCACGCCGCGCCCGCTCGGCGGCGAGCGACCCGGCAGCCCATCCGTCCAGCTCGCCGAGCCGCGCCGAGGTCGAATGGGCCGACCCGGCGCTCTCGCCCGTCTGTTGAATCCCGTCGAGCGTCGCTCGTGTCGATCGGCCGGTCAGCCGCTGTCCCCGACTGTTGGCAAACGCCTCATGGACGACGTCGGTGTCGCAGAAACCGGCTGCACCCAGGCCCTCACCGGCCGCGACAAAAGCCTGCACGATGGCGGAACGCTCATCCGGGCCCGCCGCCGCCGTGTCCTCATCGAAGTTGTCGGTCGACGGAATCTCGGCCGGCTCCGTGAGCCCGGGCCACAGATCGTCCACCGGGGACAGACGCGCCGCCTCGATGGTGTCCTCCACCAGCGCAGACAATCCGTCTTCGTCGATCCGATTCGAGGTTCCTCTGGCAACGCGGCCGCCGGCAGCCAGGCGCAGCGTCACCGCAACAAAGTCCTCACCAACGTTCTGATGGATGAAGGAGTTGGCGAAACGGGTCAGGGCGGCCCGGCCGGAAGCCACAATCACCTCAGCCTCGGCGCGTTCCCCCACCAGTTCCAGGAGTCGCTCGGCGATACCCAGCTCGTTGCTCATCAGCGCACCCCCACCCGCACCGAGCCGAACCGGCCCGGCGCAGCCGAGTGACCGGTGTGCGCCACCTGCATAGGCTGCCCCTTGCCGCAGTTGGGCACACCCCAGTGCACCAATTCATCCTCTCCGCCGAGCATGTCGAGCTGCCCCCAGAACTGCGGCGTGATTCCGGTGTACGTCGGATTGCGCAGCATCCGCACCCGCCTGCCGTTCTCGATCTCCCAGGCGATCTCACACCCAAACTGAAAGTTGAGCCTCTTGTCGTCGATAGACCACGACCGATTGGTGGCCATGTAGATGCCCCGCTTGGTCTCGGCGATCATCTCCTCGAGCGATGAGTCTCCGGGCAGCAGCCCAACGTTGGTCATGCGCACCATGGGCAATCGGTTGAAGCCTTCACCCCGCACCATGCCTCCCGGCTCCAACCCGGCAAGCACCGCAGAATCGCGGCCGCTGAGCACCCCAACCCAGATGCCGTCGCGCACTATGTCGACCCTCTGCGCCGGGGTGCCCTCATCGTCGTAGCGGAACGTGCCCAAGGCTCCGGGCAGAGTGGCATCGGCGGTCACGTTCATCAGCCGAGACCCGTAACGATGAGTGCCAAGCTGAGCCAGCTCCAGATGTGAGGTCCCGGCAAAAGCGGCCTCCCAGCCGAGGATGCGGTCCAGCTCGATGGCGTGGCCCACCGACTCGTGGACCTGCAGGGCCAGCTGGCTGCTCTCGAGGACGAGAGAACGTTCGTCTTCGGGGCAGCGATCGGCCCGTAGCAGCGCAGCAGCTTCCTCGGCGATGCGCTGGGCGTTGCCGGGAAAATCCCAGCGCCGCACCACCTCGTATCCCCCGGTCTCGAACTGGCCGAAGGCCTGCGGGTAGGACCGGCGCTGTGTCTCCTGCTCGCCGACGGCGGTAGCGTCGCAGCCGCCGCCCGATTCGACCAGGTGCTGATGGATACGATGGCCCTGAGACGACACGAACCACTTGTTGGTGTCCCAGAACCCCAGAGATGCTCGCGCCAGAGCAACACCATCGACGGCGCCCATGATGCGGCTCACCTCAGTGAGCATGTCCACCTTTTCGGAAATTGGAACCTGAAGGGGCGGCTCCTGATGGGGCGTCTCATAGGAATCTTCGACAACGGGCACATCAGCCAGCATCATGGGCTCACCCGGCACCGTCGCCGAGGCACGGGCGATGGCTGCGGCGCCGGCTCCGGCGGCTCCGGCGGCCTCTAGGTCGGCAGTGGCGAAGAAGCCCCAGGACGAGCCGAAAAGCGCACGCACCCCGACGCCACAACTCTCTGAACGTTCCAGCTGTTCAACGCGCGCGTTCAGCACCTCGATGGATTCGTGACGCGACCCGACGACGCGAGCATCGGCATATACGGCTCCCGCGGCCAAGGCCCCCTCCACGGCCGCGGTGGCATGCTCGAACACAAGAACACTCCCTGAAGTCGCCGCCGGATGCTAGCGATGCCGGCTACAAGCCTTCCTGGGTATCGGCGATGAGCATGTCGACCACCGCAGTCAGAGCCTCGTCGTGGTCGGCGCCGGCGGCCGTCGCCGCGGCGTAGACGCCGAGCTGCCGGTCGGCGCTGGTGCCCTGCTCCAGGATGCGGCGTACGCCCTCCACCTCCTCTTGGCACCCGAAGCCGACGGCTTCGTCCCAGACAAGCGCCACCAGCTCCTCGGCCAGCTGGGCAAACGGCACGAGCTGCATCTTGCCGAAGTCGATCAGCGAACCGCTGATGCCGTAGCGCTGGGCCCGCCAGATGTTCTCCGAGACCAGCATGTCGGCGTAGGTTCGCCAGCGCTGATTGACGCTGCGCAGGTCAAAGAGCATGCCCAGAAGCGACCGGAACAGAGCAGCAATGGTGAGGCCGTCCTCGAGATTGGTGCAGATGTCGGTGATCCGCATCTCCACGGTGGGAAAACGAGCACTGGGCCGGATGTCCCACCACAGCATGCTGGCATCGGCGATCACACCGGTGTTCACCAGCACGTCCACGTGGCGCTGGTACTCCGCCCAGCTGGAGAACTGATGGGGAAGGCCGGTGCGCGGCATGGACGAGAAGACACTCTTGCGGTAACTCTTGAGGCCGGTGTCGAGACCTTGCCAAAACGGCGAAGATGTCGAAAGCGCCAAGAGATGAGGCAGAAAATACGCCGCCTGATTGAGCAGGTCGATACGCAGGTCGGGATTCTCGATGCCCACGTGGACGTGCATGCCGCAGATGACGAGGCGCCGAGCCACCGCCTGCAGGTCGCGAGCAAAGATGTTGTAGCGCTCCTTATCGGTGACCTGCTGCTCGTGCCACGCGGAGAATGGGTGTGTGGAAGAGGCGATGACCGCCATGCCGCGCTCGCCAGCGACCTCGCTGACGGTTCGCCGCAGGGTCTTCAGATCCTCACGAGCCTCGGCAATGTCCCGACACACCCTGGTGCCCACCTCGATCTGGGCCCGCAGGAACTCAGGGGTCACCTGCTCTCCCAATCGCGCAACGCAGGCATCGAGCAACTCCTGCGGTGGGTTCCGCACCAGGCTGCGAGTCTCCCGGTCCACCAGGAGATACTCCTCCTCTATGCCCACGGTGAAAGCCGGTCTCGGCGCCGTCACGATGCTCCTCACCCCTGGCCGGTGCCGTCACGATAACGGTTTGGGGCCTTCCCGGCCCGGTTTACTCAAGAGACCGTTAAAGGCCCACTATTTCCAGGGAAATCGGCGCAAACCGCTGAAGTTCGGACCACGTAGGGCCGATGTCGCCTGCAGGACGGAGGACAAGAGAACGATGATGTGTGAACTGAACACCGACGAACACATCCTCATCATCGAGGACTCACCGCTCGTGCAACGCCTGGTCGCAGTGTGTCTGCGCGAAATCGGCCGAGCCCTGGAAGCTGCCGACGACGGGCCCGGTGGCCTCGACGCAGCACTCTCCAATCCTCCGGGTCTCATCATCCTCGACATCGGACTCCCCGGCATGGACGGCTGGGAGGTTCTCCACCACCTGCGCGGCCACCTGGACACCAGAGAGGTGCCGGTGCTCATCCTCACCGCACACGCCCAGGAAGAGTCCCGCATCGAGGCCGACCGGCGAGGGGCAGACGCCTTCATGACGAAGCCGTTCGAGCCCGCCGCTCTGCGGGACCAGGTCTCCAGGCTCCTGGAGCGGGGACGTTTCGCCACCAAGACCTCAAAGGCCACGTCCTAACCGACGGGTCGGCCGTCGAAATCCCATCCCCTGGATGGATTCGACACGCCCGAGGCACAACCTGCCTCCTTCTCTCTCGCTACCGTTGATTCGTGCACGAGTCAACGGCGGCGCGGTGGCAGGACACCGTGCCGGCCGAGGAAGGAGAATCGTGAACGAGGAAGTCCTGAACCGGATCGACGAGTGGTGCAGTGCCGATCCGAATTTGACCTTCAAGACCTTCAAGACGAGGGGCCCGGCCATCGATGTCTCCGGTGACCCGAAGATACGCCTCGATGTGGATGTCACCGAAACGCAGCTAGTACTCAGTCATGCCCTCACCGTCGATGGCGCCGGCGAGGCGGAGGCGGCCCAAGCCCGCTCGTTGTTCAACAAGAGGGGCTCACTGCTGCGTGGCTCGGCCGAACTGGATGCCGGCCAACTCAAGGTGGAGACCTGGTACGAGATCTTTCTGGAAGGCCTGAACCGCCAGACTTTCCTGATTGGGGTCAATGAGCTGTCAGGAGCCGTCGACACCATTACTCCCGCCAGCGCGGCAGCCCCCGTCGTCGAGGTCCCCGTCGTCGCAACGCCCATCGTCGAAGCGCCCATCGTCGAAGCGCCCATCGTCGAAGCGCCGATCATCGAGGCCCCTGTGTCCTCCAGCGAGGTGATGATCGACCAGGCGTACACCACATTTGTACCCACCCACGAGGTACCCGCCGGAGGGATGCGGGCCTGGGCCAAACCGGATCCACAGTTGACACCCATCGCCGAGCTGGCGGCGCGGGTACAGCTGCGTGTCGACGAGACGCGCGGCGCCTGGGCCAAGGTCACCGGCGAAAACGGATGGACCGGCTGGGTCGATGCCCGCCGGCTCGCCGCCCTGACCGGTGCCGTGCAGCCGGCTGCGGCCCGACCGGCGGTTCAGCCCGAGCCGGTAACGCAGCCGCTGCCGACCGTTCCGTTGCGGCCGGCTGCCGCGGTGTGGAAAGCCACCCACGAGGTGCCGGCGGCTGGCCTCAGCGCCTGGGAGCAGCCCAATCCGCAGCTGCAGCCGGTCACCACACTGGCGGCGCGAGTGCAGCTCCGGGTGGACGAGATGCGCGGCGCCTGGGCCAAAGTGACCGCCGAGAACGGGTGGAGCGGC
>Ga0307420_1000820_pt1 | contig 14015 bp, 11 predicted proteins | sample SalMarWE160240MG_2_FD_202167 | JGI IMG/M metagenome (GOLD analysis project Ga0307420, IMG submission 202167) | Salt marsh sediment microbial communities from the Plum Island Ecosystem LTER, Massachusetts, United States - WE1602-40 | ecosystem: Environmental > Aquatic > Marine > Intertidal zone >... | reverse complement strand
TGAGAGCTGGATTGTCCTTCCAGCAGAACCTTTTATGGAAATCCTCGGCCTAACATCCGGATCACCAGATGCAACAATAACCTTACTTGATTTACCAATTACTGAATCCAGTCTTTCCTGCATTGTTCTGCCTTCATAAATATCGCCAAACTTTAACCTGCCAGAGACCTCTGTTAAAATCGGTATAGTAAAGGGATCCCATTCTACTAAGAGATCACCAGGATGTATCTCTTTTCCATCATTGGCCTTAATTATAGCGCCATATATAACTGGGTACCGTTCCAACTCTCTTCCACTTGCATCCACCACTCCGATATCCCCATTTCTATTCATTCCCACTATTCCTGGACTGAATTGTAGATTGCTCTACTTTTCTACTTACTGTGCCCCCAATATGAAATGTCCGCATGGTGAGCTGCGTGCCTGGTTCACCAATAGACTGTGCTGCAACAATGCCTATTGGCTCGCCTATATCAATCTCTCTACCATGGGCTAAATTTCTACCATAACACTTTTTGCAGACCCCTCTCACTGCCCTGCATGTCAATACTGATCTAATTTTTACCTTTTCAATCCAGGATCTCTCGATCCTTTCAGTTGCTGATTCATCTATTTCTTCGTTGTACTTAAGCAATAATTCTCCGGTTATCGGGTCAGTGATATCTTCAGCCGCGATTCTTCCCAGAATTCTCTCTGATACAGGCTGAATCACCTCACCCCCCTCAGTTAATGACTCTACCCAGATCCCGTCCATAGTGCCGCAATCCTCCTCTGTGATACAGGCGTCCTGAGACACATCTACCAGTCTGCGAGTCAGATATCCTGAATTAGCCGTCTTCAGCGCGGTATCTGCCAATCCCTTTCGTGCACCATGGGTAGAGATAAAATACTCTAAAACTGTCAAGCCCTCGCGGAAATTTGCAGTAATGGGAGTCTCAATAATCTCTCCAGAGGGTTTTGCCATTAAGCCCCTAATCCCAGCCAACTGCCTCATCTGATCCTTGCTACCCCTGGCGCCTGAATCAGACATCATATATATTGGATTAAAACTATCGCTCTTTTTTTTGGTTCCATCAGGCGCTTCCAATTCCTCCACAGCCATTTCATCCATCATTTCCAAGGAAATTACCTCTGTGGCCTTTGTCCAAATATCAACTACCTTATTATATTTTTCCCCGTCGGTAATCAAACCATCGCTATACTGGCTTTCAATCTTTTTTACCTCACCTTCAGCCTCTTCTATAATTTCATATTTCCTTCTCGGGGTAACCATGTCTTTACTTGAGATAGATATACCGGAGATAGTCGCATACTTGTATCCAATATCTTTAAGTCTGTCCGCTAAAATAACCGTTGCCTTGGTGCCTAAAGAACGATAACATTCATTGATAATATCCCTCAGTCCCTTCTTAGCTATTATTCTATTTACCATCTCAAAGGGTAACTCTTTAGGAAAAATTTCATAAAGGATTACCCTTCCAGTAGTTGTCCTGACTATTTGGCCATTAATTCTAACCCTTATAGAAGTATGTAAATCTAATTCGCCAGCATCATAGGCCATTCTAACCTCTTCCATATTAGAAAAAATCATATGTTCACCTTTGCAAAATGGCCTCTCTTTAGTCATATAATAGATGCCTAATACAATATCTTGGGTTGGCACAATGATAGGATCACCATTGGCTGGTGAAAGGATATTGTTCGTAGATAGCATTAATACCCTGGCTTCAATCTGGGCTTCGACAGAAAGAGGGACATGGACAGCCATTTGGTCGCCGTCAAAATCGGCGTTAAAAGCAGTGCACACGAGGGGGTGAAGCTGAATAGCCTTACCCTCAATAAGAACAGGTTCAAATGCCTGCATTCCGAGCCTATGAAGAGTAGGCGCCCTATTAAGTAAAACACAGTGTTCCTTAGCTACTTCATCTAAGCAATCCCACACCTCCGGCGTTTCATTTTCAACTAATTTTTTGGCTTTCTTCAGGGTGCCTGCCATGCCTTTTTCCTCAAGCTTATCATAAATAAAGGGCTTAAAAAGTTCTAAAGCCATCTGTTTTGGCAGTCCACATTGATGCAATCTTAAATCGGGACCAACTACAATCACAGATCTTCCTGAATAATCCACCCTTTTTCCGAGTAAATTTTGCCTAAATCTACCTTGTTTGCCCTTAAGCATATCGCTGAGGGATTTTAATGGCCGCTTATTTGCGCCAGTTATTGTCTTGCCACGCCTTCCGTTATCAAATAAAACATCTACAGCCTCCTGGAGCATTCTTTTTTCATTTCTAATTATAATATCAGGTGCATATAACTCTAAGAGGCGTTTCAGCCTATTGTTCCTATTTATAACCCTGCGGTAAAGATCGTTGAGATCTGAGGTAGCAAACCTTCCCCCATCTAAAGGCACTAAAGGCCTTAGATCTGGTGGTAAAATAGGTATAACATTCATTATCATCCACTCTGGTTTATTCTTGGATGATCTAAAGGCATCAACTATTCGAAGGCGCTTTGAAAGCTTTTTCCTTTTGGCATCTGATTTGGTGCTCAGTAACTCATCCTTTAACTTGGAAGAAAGCATTTCTAAATCTATTTCTCTTAAGATTATTTGAATGGCTTCAGCTCCCATTCCGGCTATAAATCCGTCTCCATAATCCTCTTTTGCTTTTAGATACTGCTCCTCTGTCAACAAGGCACCCTTAGTGAGAGGCGTTTCTTTTGGATCGATAACTACGTAATTCTCAAAGTAAAGCACCTTTTCCAGGGCCTTAAGTGTCATATCTAAAAGCAAGCCGATTTTAGAGGGAATACATTTCAAAAACCAGATATGTGCCACTGGTGAGGCTAATTCAATGTGACCCATTCTCTGTCTTCGCACCTTGGAGTGCGTAACCTCTACACCACATTTCTCGCACACTACTCCCCTGTGCTTCATCCTTTTATATTTTCCACAAAGACACTCATAATCCCTTATAGGGCCAAAGATCTTTGCACAAAATAATCCATCCCTTTCAGGTTTAAAGGTTCGATAATTAATGGTTTCAGGCTTTTTAACCTCGCCATAAGACCACTCTCTTATCTTCTCAGGTGAAGCAATAGAAATCTGTAGCGAATTAAAACTTAGGGGATCCTTTGGTTTTGTAAAAAAACCGTACAAATCTTCCAAGGCTTGCTCCTTTTCTTAGTTCTCGTTATTATAATCTAAAAAAACCTCAGACTCTCCGTCCTCATTTAAGTCTACTTCTAAACCAAGACTCTGTAGTTCTTTTACCAAAACATTGAAGGACTCTGGTAGCCCTGCTTCTAAAAAATTATTTCCCTTTACAATCTTTTCATACATCCGTGTCCGACCAGCAACATCATCCGATTTGACAGTCAAAAATTCTTGTAAAGAATATGCCGCTCCGTAAGATTCCATTGCCCAGACCTCCATCTCGCCTAAGCGCTGACCTCCAAACTGGGCCTTACCGCCAAGAGGCTGCTGAGTAACTAAAGAATAGGGGCCAATGGAGCGGGCATGGATCTTATCATCTACTAAGTGATGAAGCTTCATCATATACATTATGCCTACAGTTACATGTTGATCAAAAGCTCTCCCTGTTCTGCCATCATACAAAACCACTTGCCCGCTTATAGGTAACCCTGCCTGCCGTAAACACTCAATTATTTCCTCCTCCTGTGCCCCATCAAAAGCAGGTGTAGCCATATGTACACCATCCTGCATATAACCAGCCTTAACCGTAATTTCTTCATCCGAGATACCAGCAAATATCTGATCATATTCTTTAGGATAGATTTCCCTTAATTTATCTCTTAATAAACGTTTATCCTTAATTTTTTCCACCAATACTCTTATCTGTTGGCCAAGTTTATAAGCAGACCAACCAAGATGGGCCTCTAAAACCTGTCCTACATTCATCCTGGAAGGAACGCCAAGAGGATTCAAAACTATATCTACTGGTGTACCATCAGCAAAATAAGGCATATCCTCTACGGGAAGTATTACGGAAATCACGCCCTTATTTCCATGGCGACCGGCCATCTTATCGCCGATAGATAGTTTCCGCTTGACAGCCACAAATACCTTTACCATCTTAATTACCCCGGGCGATAATTCATCACCAATATCTAACCTCTTAATCCTTTCCTTAAAAAGCTCATCCAACTCTTCTATTTGCTGCCGATACATTGCTACTATTGATTCCATCTTCTCAATCACTTCCATTTCGGCCTTGATATTCGCTCCCTGCCAATATTCTAAAGGGATATTCTTCAAACACTCATGATCAATAACCAGACCTCTTTCCAATAAAATTTCACCTGTCTCTGCATGCCTCAAATCTGATTTAAGATGTTTTCCTTCCAGCAGAAGAACCAATTTCTCCCGGGCATTTCTGTCTATAACCTCGATTTCATCCTTCTTATCTTTTAATAATTGACTAATCTCCTCAGCTTGAATGGCTTTTGTTCTTTCGTCTTTCTCCACGCCTTTACGAGAGAATACCTTCGCATCAATTACTATACCTTCCACTCCAGGTGGAACCCGTAGCGAACTATCTCTCACATCACCTGCCTTTTCACCAAAAATAGCACGTAGGAGCTTCTCTTCTGGTGACAATTGGGTCTCCCCTTTAGGGGTAATTTTCCCAACCAAAACATCGCCAGGCCTTACTTCAGCACCTAACTGTACAATACCGCTTTCATCAAGTTCCTTTAGGGCCTCCTCTCCCGCATTAGGTATATCTCGAGTAATTTCCTCTTGTCCGAGTTTGGTATCTCTTGCCAAAACAGTGAACTCTTCTATATGAATAGAGGTAAAAACATCTTCCCGTACTAATCTTTCACTTACTAAGATTGCATCTTCGAAATTATACCCACCCCAGGAAAGGAATGCTACTGTGACATTCCTGCCTAAGGCAAGTTCGCCTTTCTCCATAGCAGGGCCATCTGCAATAATTTGTCCCTTTTTAACCCTATCTCCTCTCTGTATAATTGGCTTTTGATTGTAACAGGTGCTCTGGTTCGAGCGTCTAAATTTTAATAACTTGTAAATCTCAACACCGTCCTCCTCTTTCTCCGGCCGAATAACTATACGAGAGGCACCAACGCTTTCAACAATCCCATTTTTCCTGGCTATCGCAGCTACACCTGAATGCCTTCCGATAACTTTTTCAATTCCTGTTCCAATAAGCGGAGACTTAGCTTGCAAAAGGGGCACAGCCTGCCTCTGCATATTGGAACCCATCAGCGCCCTATTCGCATCATCATGTTCTAAAAAAGGAATTAATGATGCAGCAATACTTACCAACTGGTTTGGAGAAACATCCATATATTTAACCTCTTCAGCAGAGACTAAACATGCTTCACCCCCTTTTCTGGCAGCTACAATATCCCTCACAAACCGACTATCAGAATCAAGCGGCTCATTAGCTTGAGCAATGGGATCTTCCCTTTCATCCATCGCTGTTAAGTACTCTATGTTAGTTGAAACAGCACCATCTTCAACTTTTCTATAGGGTGTTTCTATAAAACCAAAATCGTTTACACGAGCAAAGGTGCTTAAAGAAACAATCAAACCGATATTTGGCCCTTCAGGAGTTTCAATAGGGCATATGCGACCATAATGACTTGGATGTACATCTCTCACCTCAAATCCGGCCCTCTCCCTGGTCAACCCTCCAGGGCCAAGTGCACTCAAGCGCCTTTTATGGGTTATCTCTGACAGTGGATTAGTTTGGTCCATAAACTGGGACAACTGACTCGATCCAAAAAATTCATTGATTACAGCTGAAACAGGCTTAGCATTAATCAGATCACGAGGCATTAATGCATCAACATCTTGCAGGCTCATTCTCTCTTTAATTGCCCTTTGCATCCTGATCAATCCAACCCTGTATCCTTCTTCTAATAACTCCCCTACTGACCTCACTCTACGATTTCCCAGATGATCTATATCATCAACTGTGCCCTCTTTCACATTCAAATTTACCAGTTCTTTAACGGTCTCTATTACATCCTCTTTTCTTAGTGTGCATACCTCAAGGGGAACATCTTGGTTGAGCCTGTAATTCATCTTCAAGCGGCCTACTTGAGAAAGATCATATGTGGAAGGATTAGAAAAGAGGTTATTAAAATAGGCATAGGCCATTTCCTGTGTTGGCGGGCTCGTCGGCCTTAACTTTCGGTAAAGATCCAGAATAGCATCATCAGTGGTAACGACTTTGTCTAAAAGCATGGAATCTCTTATTGACGTACTGACCGCTACCGAATCTAAAATCAATAAGTCAATCTCTCCAATGCCCTTAGCCTGTACAAGCTCTAAATTCTCTTGTTCAAAGGCTTGATTCGTTCTTACTAGAACTTCTCCTGTCTGGTGATCAACTACATCATGCGCGGTAATCCTTCCCTGGAGATAATTTGAACTCACCGGTATTTCTTTTAACCCGATCTCAATAAGCTTCTTGTACAGTTTCTTACTAAATTTTTCACCTTTTTTACCTATAACCTCTCCGGTTTTTTGGTCAATAATATCTTCGGTTATCTTTTGGCCTTGAAGGTTATTTAGATCTAAGATACAGTGAAAGGAGTCTTTATCAACTAAGATCTTTTCTATATTATAAAAATTCCGTAAAATTTCTTCTTCACTATAGCCAAAGGCCTTAAGAAGGATTGTTGCTGGAAATTTTCTCCTCCTATCAATTCTCACAAAAAGGATGCCCTTGGCATCAAATTCGAAGTCAATCCAGGAACCCCGCAAGGGGATAATTCTTGCAGAATAAAGAGGTTTTCCGCTTGGGTGTGTTTTCCCCTTATCATTATCAAAAAAGGCACCTGGAGACCTGTGAAGTTGACTAACAACCACCCTTTCTACGCCATTAATAATAAAGGTACCTCTCTCGGTCATCATTGGTAAGGTACCAAAATATATCTCCTGTTCCTTAATATCCCGAATATTTTTGCTGCCAGTAATTTCATCAAAATCAAATACCAACAGTTGAACAACTATCTTAGTCGGTGCTTCATAGGTCATTCCCTTTTTGAGGCATTCCTCCTCATTGTATTTTATATCTTCAAAAAAATATCTCACAAATTCCAAGGAACATGTCTTATTCATGTCATGAATTGGGAAAACATTTTTAAATGCCCCCTGAAGTCCAGTATTTTTGCGCTTTTCAGGTGGAACATTCTTTTGTAAAAATCGCTCGTAGGAATCTCTTTGCACGTCTATAAGATCGGGTATATCAAGAATAGTTTTTATTCTCCCAAAGTTTTTTCTTGGATAATGATTTAAACTATCTTTTTCGTTCACCCTACGATCTCCTTTTATGTCCTTTTAGAAAATTTATACCAGGCTTTAAAGCCTATCAACCCTATTGGTTTGTTCATCTAACCATAAATGGGTTCTCTTTAAATATTGATTTATAGCTGGATATTAAAATAAAATGGCTATTTCAAAAAATAATGTCACGGTTAAAGCTTATTTTATATCTACTATAGCCCCGGCTTCCTCAAGCTGTTTCTTGACGTTCTCCGCATCTTCTTTTGAAACACCCTCTTTTACTTTATTGGGAGCTCCATCAACTAGCTCCTTGGCCTCTTTTAACCCTAAACTTGTTACAGACCGAACAACCTTAATCACTTGGATCTTTTTATCACCCACTCCTGTTAATACTACATCAAACTCTGTTTTTTCTGCTTCTTCTACCTTTTCTTCTTTTTCAAGGGCAGTAGTGGCTGATACCGCTACCGGGGCAGCAGCTGAAACGCCAAATTTTTTCTCCAGCTCTTCTACTAATTCAGACAGTTCTAAAACCGTCATACTGGAAATAAATTCAATTACATCCTCTTTGCTTATCTTGGTTGCCATATCTACCTCATCTCCTCTTTGTTAAAATTATATAACTTGTTTCATGCATTGGATTGAGTTGAAACTTATCAAGCCAATTTATTCAATCTTTATGCCTTTTGTCTTTTTACTGCTTCTAAAACATTGACTAATCTTCGAGGCATTTCAGATAATAGTCGAACAAAAGAAGTTTGTACGCCAGAAAGAGAAAAAAGAAGTTGTGAAAGAAGAACCTCTCTTGAAGGAAGCTGGGCTAACCTTTTAATGGCAGGCAACTCAACAACTTTACCGTTTATTTGACCAATCTTTATTTCTAATGCTTTATTCTCTTGCACAAATTTATTCAAAACCTTGGCTGGCGTAACAAGATCATCATACGTTATGGCTAAAGCACAAGGCCCAGTGAAATAATCTTTCAAAACAACCGTGTCTGTGTCTTGAGATGCGATTAACAAAAGCCTATTTTTTACAACTTGAAATTCGATATCTTCTTCTCTCAACCTGTGTCTCAATTTTGTAAGCTCATCTACATTCAGACCCTGATAATCAATTAGGAAAATTCCACATGCCTTTCCAAGCCTTTCATTTAAGTCGGTTACAATTTTTTTCTTTTCTTTTCTGTCCAAAGATTAACTCACCTCCTCTCTCCTTTACTAATTTACTGATCGACTGCATTCTGGGGGCCAAAAATTCAGGGGGCATAACATTTAATTTTCTAACTCGCTGTTACCTGAGAAAATCTCGAATGTTGGTTGTATCTACTTTAATACCCGGCCCCATAGTCGTTGATATAGCTATACTTTTCAGATAGGTTCCCTTGCTGGATGGCGGTTTTAACCGTAAGATAGTATCAAGAAAAAATGCGGCATTCTGCAGGAGCTTCTCTGCCCCGAAAGATACCCTCCCCATCGAGGCATGTATAATTCCTGTTTTATCCACCTTGAACTCGATTTTTCCTGCCTTTAGCTCTGTGACTGCCTTGCCTACATCAAAGGTTACAGTGCCAAGTTTTGCATTGGGCATCATGCCTCTTGGGCCTAAAATACGACCTAATTTACCCGCTATGCCCATCATATCTGGAGTAGCGACAGCCTTGTCAAACTCAAGCCAACCTTTTTGGATCTTCTCCGAGAGATCCTCTGCCCCAACAAAATCAGCGCCAGCTTCTGTTGCCTCTTTTTCCTTTTCTCCTTTAGCAAAAACGATAACCCTTACTGACTTTCCGATACCATGAGGAAGAGAAACTGTACTTCTTACCATCTGATCGGCATGACGTGGATCAACGCCTAATCGTACAGATATATCTACCGAGGCATCAAATTTCACATATGAACCATCTATTGATAATTCAATAGCCTCTTTGAAGGTATATTTCTTCAACCTATCTACTTTTTTAATTGCCTCGATATACTTTTTTCCTGCCTTAGACATTTTCTCTTCCCAAGTTTAATTACTTTTTCCGTTCTCAATAGTGATTCCCATACTTCGGGCTGTACCCTCAATAATCTTTACGGCTCCTTGTAAATCGATAGCGCTCAGATCATCAAATTTTAATTTGGCTATCTCCTCAATCTGGTTCCTTGTTGCGGTTCCCACTTTTTCTCTCCTTGGATCAGGGGAACCCTTTGCTATATTTGCCGCCTGCTTTAGAAGGACAGAAGAAGGTGGAGTTTTCGTTATAAATGAGAAAGATTTATCTGTGTAAACCGTTATAACTACAGGAGTAATCATACCCTCCTGATTTTGTGTCCTTGCGTTAAAGGTTTTACAAAACTCCATAATATTAACACCATGTTGACCCAATGCAGGTCCTACTGGTGGGGAAGGGTTGGCTTGTCCAGCCTTTACCTGCAATTTGATCGTTGCAATAACTTTTTTTGCCATAGATTTTTCCTTTTATATTTTTGTAACCTGAACAAAATCAAGCTCAACTGGTGTTGAACGCCCAAAAATACTTATCAAAACTTTTAATTTAGCCTTATCTGGCTTTACTTCCTCCACCATTCCATTGAAATTATTAAATGGACCATCAATCACCCTCACTTCGTCGCCTTCTTCAAAAAGGAACTTTGGTTTTGGCCTTTCCCGCCCATCCTCCATTCTAGTGAGAATTTTTTGTGCCTCTTCTTCAGAAATTGGAACAGGTTTCATTTTTCCACCTAAAAATCCTGTCACCTTGTCTGTGTCTTGTACAATGTGCCACGTTTCATCAGTCAATGCCATTTGAACCATAATATAGCCAGGATAGAATTTCCGAGAAGATGTTTTTTTCTTCCCTTTAACTAATTCTACAACCTGCTCAGTAGGCACTATTGTCTGGCCAAAAAACTCCTCCTTTCCTAAAGACTTGATTTTCTCTTGTAAGGCCAACTTTACCTTGCTTTCAAATCCAGAATATGTATGGACAATATACCAGTTTAATTCCACGTCAATACCCAAAATTTACCAATACTTATTTAATTAAACTCTTTATAATCTTCACTAAACCTAAATCTACAACACCTAAAAAAAAAGAAATTAAGATAACTAATACAATAACTACGGCTGTAGTGGATAAAAGTTCCTTTTTTGTAGGCCAAGTAACCTTTTTAAGTTCCACTTTGGCATCAGCCAAAAACTGTCGAGCAACTATAAAATACCTTTTAAGGATAAATGTGCCATTATCTACTTTTTTGTAAACATCTTTTTTTAACGGCGCTGTCTGAATATTTTCTTTTCCTAAAACAACCTGCACACCTGCACTTCTCTGTGTAGAATTGCTGGCATTTGGCATTACATTTGTTTTTTTGCTAGGTCTTCTTTTTTTTCGTGCCTTCTTTTTTTTCATAATCAATGAAATATTGTTAAAAAACCAACGTTACATTAAAATTACCCATCAATTAATAACGAAATTATTTCAGAATGGCAGGCCAGGAGGGATTCGAACCCCCAGCACCCGGATTTGGAGTCCGGTGCTCTAACCGTTAGAGCTACTGGCCTGTATAAATTATTTCTATTTTGTTTCCTTATGAAGGGTATGGGTACGGCAAAATGGACAATACTTCTTGAACTGCAATTTATCTGGTGTTCTTTTCTTATTCTTGGTTGTAGTGTAATTTCTGTGCTTACACACTCCGCAAGCCAATGTAATAATATCCCTCATATGTATAACCTTATTCCACTATCTCACTTATTACTCCAGCGCCAACTGTTTTACCGCCTTCCCGAATAGCAAAGCGGAGCTCCTTTTCCATCGCTATCGAGGTTATCAAGTTTACCTCCAAAGAGATATTATCACCAGGCATAACCATCTCTACTCCCTCTGGGAGGGTGACTACACCGGTCACATCTGTTGTCCGGAAATAGAACTGAGGCCTGTAGCCAACAAAAAATGGCGTATGCCTTCCTCCCTCCTCTTTGGTAAGTATATAGGCCTCTGCCTTGAACTTCGTGTGAGGGGTGATAGAGCCCGGTCGTGCGACAACCTGTCCTCTTTCAACCTCTTCTCTTTTGATCCCTCTGAGAAGCACGCCAATATTGTCACCTGCCCTGCCCTCATCAAGGACCTTTCTGAACATCTCAACCCCTGTGCATACTGTCTTTTGTGTCTCCCTGATACCAACAATCTCTACCTCATCACTAACCTTTACTATACCCCTTTCTGCTCTTCCGGTTACCACAGTGCCTCTACCTGATATAGTAAATACGTCTTCTATAGGCATCAAAAATGGTTTCTCTGTGTCCCTCACAGGCTCTGGTATAAACTCATCAATGGCATCCAGTAACTCCATAACAGGACCACAGTTAGGACATTCCTTTTTACCACACCCACACTCCAATGCCTTCAGGGCTGAGCCATGTATTATAGGGGTTTCCTCCCCTGGAAACTCATACTTGGTTAACAACTCTCTGAGTTCCAGGTCAACCAGCTCTATCAACTCTTTATCATCAACCATATCGGTTTTGTTTAAAAAGACAACAATGCTTGGAACCCCGACCTGTCGAGCCAATAATATATGTTCCCTGGTCTGAGGCATGGGGCCATCATCTGCGCCAACAACCAGGATAGCACCATCCATCTGAGCTGCTCCGGTAATCATATTCTTGATGTAATCTGCATGACCTGGGCAGTCTACATGGGCATAATGCCTGTTTTCTGTTTCATACTCTACATGGGCAGTGGCTATTGTTATACCTCTTTCTTTTTCCTCCGGTGCCTTGTCTATCTCATCAAAGGAAACATAGTCAGCCATACCCTTTTTAGATAAGCAGAGAGTCATTGCCGCTGTTAAGGTCGTCTTACCATGATCTATATGACCGATGGTGCCGACATTTACATGTGGCTTTGTTCTCTTAAACTTTTCTTTGGCCATTGTGTTACCTCCTTAAAAATCCTTTACTGGTCATTTGTCAGTGGTTAGTTGTCAGTTGCAAAAAAATCAGCGGACAACAGTCAACGGACAACGGACTATTGACTAATGACATTTATCTTACCAACGATAATGAGCAAAGGCCTTATTTGCCTCAGCCATCCTGTGTGTATCCTCCTTCTTCTTAAAGGCAGTGCCCCTTCCCTTAGAGGCATCAATCAGCTCCCCTGCTAATTTTGCTGCCATTCCTTTGTCACCCCTTTGTTTGGCGCTTGCAAGTATCCATCGTAAACTCAGTGTAGTCCTCCGCAAATATCTCACCTCGGTAGGCACCTGATAGGTAGAACCACCGACTCTTCTCGACTTCACTTCAACTACCGGCTTAACGTTTTCAACAGCCTTCTGAAAAAGAGATAGCGGATCCTCCTTGGCCTTCTCATGTATAATATCAAAGGCATCATAGAGAATAGATTGAGCTAAGTTCTTTTTCCCTCTTTGCATAATTCTATTAATAAATTTAGCAACTAATTCACTTTTATATTTAGGGTCAGGCAAGATTTCCCTTTTTAAGATTATTGCTTTTCTTGGCATTCCAGTGCCTCCAGCTATCGTTCATTATGTTCATCGAGTTTATTGAGTTCTGACACAACAAACACAAGAAATTCATCAAACTCAACAAACCAAATTAAATGCTCTTAGGCTTCTTAGTCCCATATTTGGAGCGGCTTCTCCTTCTATCTTCAACCCCTGAGCTATCTAAGGTGCCCCGAATTATATGATACCTTATACCTGGCAAATCCTTAACTCTCCCACCCCTGATCAGAACAACAGAATGCTCTTGCAGATTATGACCAATTCCTGGGATATAGGAAGTGACCTCTATTCCATTTGTCAAACGTACCCGTGCAACCTTACGCAAGGCCGAGTTAGGTTTCTTAGGGGTAGATGTGTAAACCCTGATACATACACCCCTTTTTTGCGGACATCCTTTTAGGGCTGGCGTCTTGATCTTCTTCTTTACCCTCTGCCGTCCATTCTTAATGAGTTGATTAATTGTTGGCATCTCTTTCTCTTTCAAAAAATTATTCTGCTATATGCTGTGAATGCTTTTTATTCTATCTATGAAATTATTTCAACATTTTTCTAAAAAAAATTATTCTTCCACCTCTATATCTAACCCTCTGAGCATACTCAAACCTGTTCCGGCCGGTATAAGCCTGCCCATAATAACGTTTTCTTTGAGGCCTCTTAAATAATCTACTTTGCTCTCCACGGCTGCATCTGCTAAGACCTTTGTAGTTTCCTGAAAAGACGCAGCGGATATAAAGCTATCAGTATTAATTGATGCCTTTGTAACTCCCAACAAAAGTGGTTCCCCTACGGCTGGCTTGCCACCCCTTGCAATAATTTCCTGATTTTTTTCCTCAAAACGCCATCTCTCAATCTCTTCTCCTAAGATAAAATCTGAATCTCCAACTTCCTTCACCAATACTCTTCTCAACATCTGCCTGACAATCACCTCTATATGCTTATCATTTATCTTCACACCCTGGAGGCGATAGACCTTCTGAACTTCATCAACAAGGTGTTTGGATAGTTCTTTCGGTCCTTTTATCCTTAAAATATCATGAGGATTGGCCGAGCCTTCCATAAGGGCTTCACCAGCCCTCACATAATCTCCATCAAAAACGCTTACATGTCTACCTCTGGGCACAACATATTCAGCAGGTTTTCCAATTTCAGGAGTGATAATAACCCTCCTTTTCCCTGATAAATATTTTCCAAAGGATACTGTCCCATCAATCTCACTTAATAAGGTTTGG
>Ga0307420_1000816_pt1 | contig 14038 bp, 14 predicted proteins | sample SalMarWE160240MG_2_FD_202167 | JGI IMG/M metagenome (GOLD analysis project Ga0307420, IMG submission 202167) | Salt marsh sediment microbial communities from the Plum Island Ecosystem LTER, Massachusetts, United States - WE1602-40 | ecosystem: Environmental > Aquatic > Marine > Intertidal zone >... | reverse complement strand
GTCTTCACCAAGGGGGTTAGCCTGGGGGTAGTGTACGGGGTTTGGCTGGTAGGACTCGTGGTGCTCTACCCACTGTGCCGGTGGTATGGCAGGTTCAAGGCGGGGACAGCGCCGGATGGGGTCTGGCGGTTTTTCTGAGATGAAGCGCAAACTGGTCTTGATCAATCCGGTCAACCCGGCGCGGACTGGGCTGACGGTCAACAAAAGCTCACGTTTCCCGCCCATCGGCCTGGGTATCGTCGCCGCGCTGACGCCCGATCACTGGGATGTGGCGCTGCTGGACGAGAACTGGGAGCCCTTTGTCTATCAAGGTGCCGATTTAGTGGGGATCACGGCCTTTACCGCCTCGGCCAACCGGGCCTACGAGATCGCTGCCGCCTACCGGGAACAGGACGTGCCGGTGGTGATGGGCGGCATCCACGCCTCGATGTGCACCGAGGAGGCGCTGCGCTTCGTGGACGCCGTGGTGGTCGGTGAGGCGGAGACGGCCTGGCCGCAGGTGGTGGCCGACGTGGAGGCTGGGGGGCTTCAGCGGGTCTATCGCGGAGAGTGGGCGGACCTGGCGGGGTTGCCGCAGCCGCGCCGCGATTTGTTCCATCCAGGCTATATGTTCGCCTCCGTGCAGACCTCGCGCGGCTGCCCGATGGACTGCGAGTTCTGCTCGGTGACGGCCTTTAACGGGCGACGCTACCGCCGCCGCCCTCCAGAGGAGGTGCTGGACGAACTGCAGACGATCCCGCAAAAGATGCTGTTTTTCGTGGACGATAACATCATCGGTTACGGCAGGGAATCCCGCGAGCAGGCGCTGGCGATTTTCCGCGGCATGGTCGAGCGCAAGTTGGACAAGTGGTGGTTCTGCCAGGCGTCGCTCAACTTTGCCGACGATGACGAGGTACCGCACTGGGCGGCGCGCGCAGGATGCAGGATGGTCTTTTTGGGGCTAGAGGCGGAGGAGGTGGATGCACTGGCGGAGGTCAACAAGCGCCTCAACCTGCGCCGGGGCGTGGAGAGCTACGAGGAGGCATTCCGTTGTGTCCATCGTGCGGGCATCGCCGTGCTAGGGGCCTTTATCTTTGGCATGGATGGCGACACGCCGGAAAAGCTGCATCACCGCGCCGAGTACATGGTGCACAGCGGAGTGGACGTGATGCAAAAGACCTTTCTGACGCCATTACCGGGGACAAGACTGTTCAGTCAGTTGCGAGAGGAGGGACGACTGCTCTACACGGACTTTCCCCAGGACTGGGAGCGCTACGACATGGGTGAGGCGGTCCATCGGCCACGGGGGATAACACCAGAGGCGCTGGCGCAGGTGATGGAGGAGTCCAGCCGGCGGATGTACGCCTGGCCGGTGCTGGCGCGCAAGGCGCTGCGCACGCTGTGGGAGACGCGCAATCCGATGGCGGCCATGTTCACCTGGCAGTCGAACGTCAACTATCGCAACGTCTCTGGGGCAAAATGAAGAAATCTGTTTGAATCTCCACTATCCTCTCTTGCCTTTCTTTTCCAGAAGTGGGAAGATGATCTCTCCCAACAATGTGTTGAGCGCGTGCATGAGGATGCAAGGGTAGATGCTGCCGGTCTTCCAGTATACGAACGATATGAGGAAGGTCCCCAGAAAGATGAGGAGCATAAAGCCTGGGCCAGATAGGCAGTGGATGCTCGTAAAGATGAGGGAGGTAAACAGGAAGGCGAGGAAAACGTTGCCCAGGTTTTGGAAAAGGACCGTCTGGACGTAGCCCCGATAGATGATCTCCTCCAGGATCGGGATACAGACCACGACGATAAGAAACATCGCAGCGATGCCGCGTTTTGTGCTCAGGTAGTCACCCGTCTGGGGAAACCAGTCCCCATCCTTAGAGCGCTGCCAGAACATGGACCATCCGAGGGCTTTCATGAGCCACTGCACGACGGGGTACAAAAGCCCGCTGACGATTACGCCGCCGATAGCGTACAATACGCCCGCGAATGATAAGCCGCCACGGAGGCCCAGGGTATCCAGGGGAATGTCGTTTGCTCCCATCAGGTAGAACAGGATGACCACTGTGACGATTTCCCAAAAGACGATGATCACGTAATAGACGTGCAACTCTCCCAGTCTTATCACCGAGGCGATCTTGCGGAGATTTAGCCCGAGTAGAGGCAAGATGGCATACACGGTCAGGGCGAGCATCCCTGTTCTGAGCCAAGCCAAAGGTAGCCATTCAAGCCTGAGCATCTTACACCTCCTCAATCACTGACTTTTCGGAAAGCCAAAGTAGCCAATGTTACCCCCAGGGCAGCAAACGCGCTGAGCACCAGCACACCCGGCAAGATGGCGGCCGGGTCGTAGCCGGTGGTGACCAGCGCGCGCACCGCCCGCACGGCATAGTCGATGGGATTGAAACAGGCCGCGGTCTGTAGCCACGTTGGCGCCAACTGGAGCGGCATCATGGCGCTGGAGACGAACATCAGCGGCGTGGTGAGAAAATTGACTGTGATGATGACAGGGTCGTGGTGCTTGGTCAGCAAGGCCAGCGCATTGGATAGCCCTGAGAGGCCGAGGCTCAGAAGCCCGACGATGGCCGTCGCCAGAAGCACGCCGGCAAAGCCGGTGACCACTCGGAGGCCCATCAGCGCCGCAACGCCAAAAATGACCAGCACCTGCACCGCCAGACCGAGGAACGAGGCCAGCAGGCCGCCCAGCATGAGTGCCAAACGGCTCACCGGCGTGACCAGCAGCTTGTCCAGAACGCCGGAGGTGATGTCCTCGATCACGTCCATTCCCGCGTAGGCGGAGCCGAAGAGAACGTTCATGACGATCACGCCTGGGGCAAAGAACTGCAGATAGTTTTCGGCCGGAAAGCCTGGAAGCTCGGCCATGCGTTTGAACAGCTGGCCGAAAAGCAGGAGCCAGAACAACGGCTGAGCCAGGCCAAAGACGGTGAAGAAAGGTGTGCGCAGGTTGGCCCGCACGTGCCGAATCAGGGTGTGCCACAGATCGGCAAAGAACCTCATGGGATCCCTCCTTCTCACTTTAGCGGTACAGGCCCTGTGGGCATTGTATGCCCTTGGCGCATCGTGCGGCCAGTGTGTCTGAGAAAGACGTCGTCCAGCGAAGGGCGTGACAACGCAGCGCTCTCTACGGTCAGGCCGGCATTCTCCAACAGGCGCAGGATCTGGGGCACGGCCGAAGCACCGTGCTCTACGTAGACGTTCAGTTCGCCATCCGTGGGCTGAATCTCCTCGACGAAGGGCTGCCCGGAGAGGATGTGTTGGGCTTTCTCAAGATCAGCAGCCACCGCATTCGTTTCTCGGAGGGATAGGCTCAGCGTGACCACATCGCCGCGAATCTCGTCTTTGAGCGCGTCGGGCGTACCGGTCGCCACGATGTGACCGTGGTCGATGATGACCAGGTGGTCGCAGAGACGGTCGGCCTCCTCCAGGTAGTGCGTGGTCAGGAAAATGGTGGTGCCATCCTTGCGGTTCAGCCCCCGGACATAGTCCCAGATGTGAACGCGCGTCTGGATGTCTAGCCCCAGCGTAGGCTCATCCAAGAAGAGCAACTGCGGCCGATGGATCAGGGTGGTGGCGATCTCCAGGCGCTTGCGCATCCCGCCGGAGTAGGTGCGCACCAGCCGGTCGGCCCCGTCGGACAGATCGACCAGCTCCAAAAGCTCGACGATCCGGCGTTTCAGCGTGTGGCTGCCCCGGTGATGGTAGTGGCCGTAGAGGAGCATGTTCTGGCGGCCCGTCGCGTTCACGTCGACGCCTGCCTCCTGCGCGGAATAGCCGATGCGCTCTCGTAGCCGGCGCGCATCCTGGGCCACATCGCAGCCAACGACCTGCGCGCGGCCGGACGTGGGCCGGGTCAGCGTGGTGAGCAAGCGGACGGTGGTTGTCTTACCGGCCCCGTTTGGGCCGAGGAAGCCAAAGACCTCCCCTTTTTCCACCGCGAAATCGACACCGTCCACCGCTCGCACATCGCCGGGATAGATCTTGGTCAGTCCTTCTGTCTTGATGATTGTGTCCATATCCGCCCTTGCTAGGAAAGCGGCCCCCGCTCCAGCTTGTCCAGCACCTGGTCGAGCCACTCGATCTCGGCCTGCACGTGGATTATGCCGTGGTCGAAGAGAACGCAGATACCTTCGAGATAGGGGGTGTGCTCGTATTGGGCTACGCTCTGGATTCTCTCCTCGATGTGACGAGTAAGCACCTCTTCCAACGTCTCTTTGTGTTGTCTCAGGAGTGCCCGGGCCTCCGCGTGGGGCAAGGTACCCATAAAGCGGATGCCTACATCTATGGAGGGGACTCGGTGCTCCAGTACACTCAGCGCCTCTCGCAGCAAGCGCAGGAACTCGCCGCGCCCGTTCTTAGTGATCTGGTACACGTCGCGGGAGGGCCGATTGCCTACCTGCTCGGTGCTGACTTTCTCTACAAAGCCATCCCGGGCCAGCTTGTTCAGCGCGGAGTAGATGGCGCCATAGGAGACGCCGGCCCATTCCGCCATCTCCTCGCGCTTAATGCGCTGCTTGATCTCGTAACCATGCATCGGGCTTTCTTGTAGGAGACCGAGGATGATGAGTTTGGTTGACATTGTAGTTTGCTCCTTATATTATGCGCAAAATATTATACCACAAAGTATATGTGGTTGTCAATAGAGAGTTAAGTGTTTTTCAAAACAACAAGCCCGCTGCAGTAACGCAGCGGGCCTCGAGTCAGGAAATTCCCACGGGGTGATCTATCTCACCGAGACACTCGTGCGGGCTTACTTTGTCCCATAGATGATGCTGATGTTGCCGAGCATGAACGGCAGTTTCAGCGCCGAGGGGATAAAGTCACAGGTGCTGGTGTCCAGGAACGAGACCTCAGCAATTCCCCAGTCCTTGATCGTCTCCAGCAGCTCATTCAACTCGCCGTACATCACTTTGACCGCAAAGTAGTCGTGAAAGGCGAATTTCCCGCCCTTCTTGACCACCCGCAGAGCCTCTTGAACGAGCGCACGCTTATCCTTGGTGTCACTCACGTCGTGAAACACAAAGTTGCTGATCGCCGCATCAAAGGTCCCATCCTCGAAAGGCAGGTCAGAGGCGCTGGCTTTCTGAAAGCCCGTCCGCTCGGCGACGCCTGCGTCCTCCGCGTTGCGCTCGCAGACCGCCTTTGAATAGTCCCACGCCTTGCCCCATGTGTCTATGCCGATCACGTGTGCATCGGGATGGCGCTGGGCCAGGGCGATGGTCAGCGGGCCGTTGCCGCACCCGATGTCGAGCGCCTCGCCTTTGCCGTTCCAATCGAGACGATCCAGCACCACCTTCCAGAGCTTGGGCTGGATATTCCCGCCGCGCGGTGAGAAAGCGTTGCGGGCGTACACAAAGTAAACGCCGGCCAGGAGGCAGAGCACTGCCAAGATGGCGAATCCCGGCCAGACGAGTGTCAATCCCAAAAAGAGTACCCCCATAGACAGTGGAATGACTATGAATTTGGTGGACACCCAGTTGCTATAGGCTGCGTTTGTGAATTCCTCAGACATGTATCTTTTCTCAGGTTCTAGGTTCCGGCGATCGCGATGCAGTGGGTCTCGTTGATGCGTCCGAGTTTCGTTCCATCTTCAGCCGTGAGGTAGGCGGCTTCCAGATCGGACGGCGTGTAGTGCGAAAGCAGCTTGAATCCACGCTCGGCGAGAAATTCCTCGATGGCGTCATCCTCGATGCCAAAGATCCATCCCTCTTCCGCGCGGGCGACGGTTCCACGGATCTCTTTTTCGCCGTAAAGCGAGTTCTCGTATCTGAGCACCGAGGCGCGGATGTAGTCGAAGACGACGATGCTTCCCTCGGCAGCGCTGCTACGAATGAAGGCCAACGTGCCGTCCACGGCCTCGGCTTCCAGGTACATCGTCACCCCCTCCCACAGGAAGAGCGTCTGTTGCCCGTCTCGGTACCCCGCCTCCGACAGCACATCGGCGAGACGCTCCTTGTTGAAATCGATGGGCGCGAAGACGAGTCCCGCGGGCGGTGCGATCTTCTTACGCTTGAGTACCTCGCGCTTGTAACGCTGTGTGGCGTGGATGTCCAGATCGAATATTGTCGCGCCCCTGTTCTTTTCTTGAAAGCGGAATGCCCGCGTGTCCATGCCGGCGCCGAGCATCACGACCTGAGAAAAGCCGCGCTCCAGCGCGTCCACAAAGGCCTGGTCAAACACCCTGGTCCTCGCCAGGACGTATTCGTGGATGCCGGTCGGAAACAGCTTGCGCATACAAAGTTTTCTCAGAAAGGGGACGTTGAGCAGGATGTTGGGAATAGGGGGCATAAAGATCTCGGCCAGGTAGTCAGGTCCGCGGAAGCGTTCGTCCTGCTCTCGGGCGGCGCATGCCCGCGAAAAGCAGGTGTATCCGGCTGTACTCGATCCCTCGCGTTCAATCTTGCGTTCCGTCATTTCCGATTTCGCCTCTATTTCTGTGCTATAGCCGCGATCCAGTTATTTTCGGGGAGCGTGTCGATCTCCACTTGAGCGTATCCTGCCTCGGCCAGGCACTGGCGGGTCTCTTCCGGTGTTTGGAGCTGAAAATTGGCCCGGCGCGCCCACTTGGTGTTTCGTTCCTCGAACCTTGCGTCTGCGTACGCCTCGTTGGCGATCAAGAAAGTGCCGCCCGGTTTCAACACGCGCCGCACCTCCCCCAGGGCATCCACCAGGTTGGGCCAGAACATGGTCGTCTCGAAGGCCGTCGCCAGGTCGAATGTATCGTCGGGGAACGGCAAGTCGGAGACGCTTCCGTGCTTGACCTCGACGCGGCCTTGCTTGATCAACGCTCGATTGACCCAGCGGGCCGTGGGGAGCACGTCCTCGGCATAGTCTATGCCATAGACCTTGCCGTGGGATGCAGTCTGGGCCAGGATCTTGACCGCACCGCCTCCGCCGCATCCCACGTCGAGGATGACAGCATCGGGCGCGATGGCGACATGCTCCAGCCCCCAGCGCCAGACTTTCTCGTGTTCCCTGTTCATACCCAGCCCGGTGAATTTCGCCATCCATCCGGTCGGTTTGCGGAACTGTGTGAACATCGCTTGTATGATTCCCATAATAAGGGTGTCTCCTATACCTGTATGAAATTGGGCGGCCAGCCGTCGCGCAATGGATAGACGAACGTCTCCCGGCCCTGCTTGTACTGGAAGTCGCACACCACGGCCCCCTCGGCGATTATCTTGTAGCGCACCAGCCCTCTGCCGAAAGCCTGGCTCACGACATAGTCGCTCAGGCACATGTACGGTGCCAGTTCGTCCGCGCCCTGGGCGTGGTAGAATTTGCAGATACCGCATTCGGTGATGTCAAGCCCATAGTCGAACGTCTCGCCGTCGCCCTCGACGAAGGTGCACCCCCAATCCTCTGGGTAGCCCCGCTGTTGTGATTCCACGGCCGCTGGTCGCAGGCGCTCGACGTACCCCTGGCCGTACTTGAGGCTGCCAACCAGATCGATCAACCACCGGGGGCGATCGGCCATCGTCTCGTAGGTCTCGTAGATGATACGACCCACTTGCTCGACCGACTGGTCCTGGGACGCGAGGATGCGGTAAACGGCCAGGTAGTAGACGCCGTAGGTCAGCCACTCGGTGAATATATTGTCCTCACCGCCGATGGTTGGCGCCTCCAGAGTCAGTGCTTCGTATTCCCGCCGGATGTCGTGGACAAGCCCTTTGGCCCGGCTCTGTCCAAAGCGCGTGCACAGCACCTTTTCTGTGCTGGCGTAGAAATCCGCCAGCGGGTCGGGGTCCCTGAGCAGCGCGTATCCCACGCCGCCGCCAACGATGGCCGTCCCAGCGGTCATGGCGGATAGCTTGAGAAAGCTCCTGCGGTTGATTTTCGTTTTCATCCCTCTCCTTGCACGCTTTGGTTGACGGCGACCAGCACCAGCCCCAGGTCGCGGATCTTGGCCAGGACGCCGTGCAGGGCGGCCTGATCGAGCGGGCCAGAGAGGACGGTCTCGCCGCTGGGCTCCTGGTGGATGGTCAACCCCTCGAACCAGTCCGACCAATCGGCGGCCAGATGCCCCTCAACCCGGATCTCGTAGCGCTGTCGGTTCATCGTCGGATCCTTCTCAACAAGCGTTTGACCAACTACTCGCTATGGTCAGCGATAATCAGTACTTGGTGTTCCGGCACCAGGGGTTCACAGATCCCAACGTATATGGCCGCGGTCATGTCGAATCCATACGATCTCAGCATGTCTTCCCATTCTCTCACCTTGAGGAAATTGAGAGGTACATCGACATCTTCGTCCCCGATCACTCGGTTGTAGAACCAATCAAAGAAGCTGTTTGTTATCCAAACATCGTCTTCCTCGACGTAGCCCTCCATGATGATCAGTCGCCTCTTGGTTACTCTCGTTGCCTCCTCCAGCAGATGTTCAGGATTGCTCGCATGATGCAGCACCGTGTACAGGATTGTGGTATCTACCTCCTCATCCGCTAGTGGTACCCTACCCTCGGGATCATACAGCATCAGAGGTAGGTCTGTACAGTTATAGTCCAGAACGTCAACCAGCACCACTTCTTTGCCAAGCTGACTCTTTATCTCAAGCGCCAAGAGCCCGTTTCCTGCGCCGAGATCGAGCACGCGCTCTCCCACGATATAGTCACTTACTCGTTCGAAATTCCTCTTGGCGCCCTCGACTGCAATGGGCATTCGATCCTGGTCCTTGTCAGCATGCCGCCTAAGGAACTCTCTGAGAGTCCCCTCGACTTCTATGAGTGGCAATTTCCTCTTCAGACCTCTGGTTATGGTTCGATCCACATAGAGCCAGAACACCTGTCTCTTGAAGAAATTGAGTCCGGCATTCTTCATGGCAGACAAGAACAACGACCGGATATGGCTCCAATAGCGCTTGTCTGTTCTGCGCTTCCTTGAGAATATGGGGTATACGAGGTCTTGAACAACACCTATGTCGTTCTGATCGGCAGATGTATGGAATCTCATGCTCACGCCCTTTCAGCGCTGGGTACGACTCTCAGCCTCTGATGGTCCCAGTATAGCACACAGAGGCAAAGTTGTCGCCACGCAAAAGTGTCAATGTGGGATGGGAGGAGTTAATGACTCGAAAGTGTTATTTTCCTGGCGGAAAGCTAGGGCAGAGTGGGAGACGTTCACTAAGTCTATCGCACTTGGCCACAATTTCTTCACAAGTTTGTGCCATACTTGAGCCAAATCGATATGTGGAGGGATAAAATGTTCGCACGCGTTGTGGAATGCGGCCAAGATGGAGCCCTTGTCGGCCCGGAGACCGCTGCCAGGTATGCTGAGATGGCCGAAGGACTGATGATACAATATCGAGCGTTCTTGAAGCATCTCAGGGACCTCGATGTGGGCAGTAGATATCTCGAGGTTGGCCCGGGTCCAGGGGTGCTGACGGTTGCGGTTGCGCGAGAGAAACCGGGCGCACAGATTACGGGTGTCGAGATGTCCCCGGATATGGTCTTGGTCGCCAGAGAGTATGTCGAACGCGCTGGACTGGCGGACAGGATACAGTTTCTGGTGGGCGATGTGGGCGATAAGGATGTTTTCAGATCGCTGGGGCAGTTCGACCTGGTTTACAGTACGTTCAGCTTACATCACTGGCAGGACCCGCAGAGGGTGATACAGAATCTGCTGTCTGTGCTGGTGGATGGGGGGACGCTCTACATCCATGATCTGAGGAGGGCGTGGTGGCTTTACTGGATGCCAGTCCGCAACGGCTTCTGGGACTCGATTCGAGCGGCTTACGTGGCACCGGAATTGCACGAGATGCTTCGCGGCCTAGGCATCAAGCGGTACGAGATCAGAAACGCATTTCCGTTTATGCACTCGGTTCTGATCGAGAAGTGAGTGGGAGCAAGTCCAGTTCGCGCGCGCGGGCCACTGCCTGCGTGCGACTTTTCACATCGAGCTTGCTATAGATGCTGCTGGTGTGCCGCTTGACCGTGTTCAGCGCGATGACGAGCTTTTCGGCGATGTCCTTGTTGGAGAGGCCCTGGCTGATGAGGTGCAGGACGTCGCGTTCGCGGGGAGTGAGGGGGTCGAGGAGTGTGGGCATAGGAGCGTGTGGGAGTATGGGTGTTTTTCCCACACGCCCATACTCCCACACGCTGAATCCATCAAGCAGCTTGTTCGCGTATTCTGCATACACGCCTCGCGAAGCCGCCTCGCGCAGCAGGGTTGCCATCGACGCGCCTTCGTTCAGATACACGCGCACGAAACCCTCCGGCTTGGCCAGCGCCAGCGACCGCTCCAGCGCGGCCAGCGCGGTGGACGTGTCGCCCAGGGCGTGCAGGGCCAGCGCCTTGAGCGCGCAGACCTCGATGACGTGCAGGAAGGCTCCAGCGGCCTCGGCCGGCTCCAGGAGCGGCTCCAGGACGGCCAGCGCCTCTTTTGCCTCGTCCTGGGCCAGGTAGGCCCGCGCCAGGGTCGTCTGCAGGGTCTCGGTAAAGGCGGCGGGCAGTTGTTCGCCGGACAAAAAGGCTGCCAGGGTCCCCTCCACCCAGCTCACGGCCTTTTCGGGCTCTCCTGCCGCCAAGTTCAGGCGCGCTTTCTGTGTGGCCAACCGAAAGTTGACCAGCGAGCGGTCGCCTTCCATAGAACTGAACTCGCGGGCTTTTTCCAGCACGTTCCAGGCTGCCTCGATATCTCCCCTGATCTGTAGAAGGTGGGACTGGGCGGTGTAGGCCTCGTTCAGCGTCTGGACGATGCCCCACTCGCGGCACAGCGCCAGTGCCTCGTCCAGCAGGTCGGCGGCCTTTTCCAGGTCGTTCCACTCGATATGGATGCCGGCCAGTTCGACGTAGCCCGCCGCGGCCAGGGGAGCCTGTGCCGCGCCCTGCGCCGCCAGGTCGATCACCTGCTGACAGGATTGAGCGGATGCCTGCAGGCGGCCCTGGTGATATTGCGCCAGCGCCAGCCCTTCGGTGGCCTGCGCTGTCAGGAAAACGTGGCCGTCCTCCAGCGCCAGGTCGCGGGCCTGGCTGCACACCCGGATGGCCTCTCCGATCTGGTTGTCCACGCCGTACATAAAGCCCTGCGCGATCATGTCGATGATATCCAGCAGGCGGGTCAACGTGCGGCGCAGCGCGTCGTTTTCCGGCGACGGTGGCAGGGCCTCCAATGCCTGACGGCAATCCCCCAGGGCTCGCTGGGCGGCCTCGAGATGGCCGTTCATGTACAGCGCCCAGGCGCGATAGATCTGCAGGCGGGGATGGGCGCGCAGCACGTCTTGCGGCAGTGCATCCGCCCAGCGCAGCAGCGCCGTCAGCCGGGCGTCGAGCAGACTGTCCCCGGCAGCACGTTCAGCGATCTGCGCGATGCGCTCGAAATCCCCCGCTGCCCGCGCGTGCTTGACCGCCTGCTCGAGCAGGCCGTTTTCCGCGTGCCATTGACTGGCACGGCGGTGTAGTTCTTCTATTACCCCCCCTCTGTCCCCTCCGCAGGCGGGGGGGATGAGAAGGGGGGCCTGTCCCAACCGCTTGCGCAGCAGGTCGCCAAACAGGTGATGGTAGCGATACCAGTGCTCCTCGTCGTCCAGGGGCACGAGGAAGAGATTGGATGATTCGAGGTAGTCTAGGACGTGCCGTGACTGGAGATTAGAGACTGGAGATTGGTCGCTACCGATCTCTGGTCCCCAATCCCCGATTTCTCCAACGACGGCGTCACACAGCGGCGCGCACAGCCGATCGAGGATCGAAGTTTGGAGCAGGAAGCGTTGTATCGGCTCTGGTTGTTGGCTCAAGACCTCTTCGATCAGGTATTCGAGGATGTACTGGTGGCCGCCGGTAAATGCCTCGACGAAGGCGTGTGCATCCTCGCGCCCCTGCATCGATAGCGCCGCCAGGTGCAAGCCCGAGATCCAGCCCTCGGTGCGGGCCTCGAGCGCGGCAATGTCCCGTGGCTGCAAGTCCAACTCCATCACGCCGTTCAGGAACGCGGCAATCTCCTCGGCTGTGAAGCGCATGTCGTCGGCACGCATCTCGGTGAGCTGACCGCGGGCGCGCAGCCGGGCGATGGGCAGCGGCGGGTCGGCGCGGGCGGCGATGACCAGGTGCACCTGCTGTGGCAGGTGGTCGAGCAGGAACGCCATGCCGTCGTGGATGGCCCCTGCGGTGACGAGGTGATAATCGTCCAGGACAAGGACGACGAGTGTAGAAAGCGCAGCCATCTCGTTAAGCAAGGGCGTGAGGATGGAGCGGGCGGGCGGCTGTGGCCCTTGGAGCATCGGCAGCACGGATTGAGCCGCCTCTGGATAGATCGTTTGCAGTGCAGCGACGACGTACGTCCAGAAACGGGCGGGGTCGTTATCGTCCTCGTCGAGGGAGAGCCAGGCGACTTGTAGGGGCGCATCGCGATGCGCCCCTACCTCATGTATCCACTCGCTGAGCAGCGTCGTCTTGCCGGAGCCAGCGGAGGCGGAGATGAGGGTCAGTCGGCGGCCCAAACGCAGCCCCTCGTTCAGCCGCTCAATCAGCCGCGGGCGCGGAACCAAGTTGGGACGCGGCGGCGGTACGTAGAGTTTGGTGGTCAGGAGGGATGTGTCCATCACCCCTCAATCTTACCATGTTTCTCTGCAACTATCAAAAGCGCAGTCGTGCGTTTTCTCCAATTGCCTGAGGGATATTAACACAGCTCCAAGATCGTGAAGCCAATTCAGCAGACCGAGCAGCGCGGATTGGTCCGGGAAATGGCCGGTGAGAACTGTCTCGCCGCCGGGTCGGTGGTTGACTGTTATATCCTCAAATCCGCGAAAGCGCTGCGGCGAGAGATGGCCTTGGACACGAATTTCATAAGTCGTCATTCGTAGGTCACAACCAATGCCGGTTTTCTGTACACGCGCTTCCGGTAGGTATGCTTGCGGTAGCCGAGCATGGTGGCCCCGTAAATGGTGTGCGCCTCTGGAATGTCCAGATGTTTCGCCAACACCTTGGGGGCGGATTGAGCGTATCCATTGATACACGTTCCCAGCCCCAATGTCTCAGCGTACAACATTAAATAGTGCTGTGCGCCCAGGGCGTGGTCCCTGCCGGACGGGTCCATCGTGATGCCGGTGAAGAATATCAAGCAGGGGGCGTTGTGAAAGATGTAATCGTCCCCATCGTCCACGTGGTGCAATGCGACCTCGAAGTCGGCCTGCAGGTGACGCATGTGCTCCTGCGACTCTGGAGAGAGAAACAGGGCTGCGGGTTTGCTGGCGGCGAGTTTCACCATCTTGAGCAAGGACCGGGTATGCTTGGTCAGGGCCTCGCGCAGCTCGGCGATCTTGGCCGCGCCGGTGACGACGATGAAGGCGCGCTCTTGACAGTTGATCGACGTAGGTGCCATGCGGGCGACGGCGATCAGGTTCTCGATCACGGATTTTTCGACCGGACGATCCTTGAACTCGCGGCAGCTTCGCTTTGTCAGCAGGAATGCTTCCATATCGGTCGGCGATATTGGGGATGCGGGTACGGGCGCAAATTGATCATCGGGCATACCTTGAATGGAGAGCGCGTTTTGTGGGCATATGGCGACGCAGTGCCCGCAGGCGTGGCAGTAAGTGTCTTGGTTGATCGTGGGACAGCCTTTCCCGTTGTGGACGATGACGTCCAGGCCACATACCTCGGCGCACAGGCCGCAGGCGGTGCACTTTTCTTTATCCAGGGTAGGTTGAGTCAAATCGTTTCCTCCATTGTGTTTGTTGGTGTCTCGCGTAATGGCCGCATGTGCTCGACGCCTTTTTGCATCAGCCCGGCGTAGAGGGAGGGGCTGAGTCGATAGAGCCGCCAGAACAGGCGGTTGAGCCGGGTGTCGATGATGATGGCCTGGTTGCGCTCAACGCTGCGCAGGATGGCGCGAGCACAGTCAGCGGGGTTCGCCATCTTGAATCCCGACTGCATCTCGGCGATGGCCTCCTGGCGCTTGATTCCCACAAAGGCTGTTGTGTCGAGGATGTTCGTCTGAACTGTGCCGGGACAGGCGACGCTCACCTTGACGCCCAGGTCGGCGCCCTCGATCCGCAGCGCGGTCGAGAGTCCCACCACGGCGTGCTTGGCGGCAGTGTAAGGTACCGCCAG
>Ga0307420_1000812_pt1 | contig 14056 bp, 9 predicted proteins | sample SalMarWE160240MG_2_FD_202167 | JGI IMG/M metagenome (GOLD analysis project Ga0307420, IMG submission 202167) | Salt marsh sediment microbial communities from the Plum Island Ecosystem LTER, Massachusetts, United States - WE1602-40 | ecosystem: Environmental > Aquatic > Marine > Intertidal zone >... | reverse complement strand
TAAATTCCGCCATGTATCTTGAGGATGTGAGGGTCCCCAAGGAGTTCCGGGCGGCCGGTCCGGGGAAGGATGCGGAGTTGCTGCACTTCAATGTGATGCTAGCTCGGATCGTCACCGCGGCCTCAGGGTTGGGAAATGCCCAGGCGACCTTTGAGACGGTGCTGAAGTATACTGGTGAACGGATCGTTGCGGATAAGCCCATCAGGGACCACTCCATTGCCGCAGGGATGTTGGCGGATATGGCCATCGGGATAGATACCGCGAGGAACGCTTATCTGATGGCTGCCTATATGGTAGATCATCCCGAAACATACGGCCCCCCCGTGTCGGATCTTATCTTTTCCAAGGCCAGCATCGCGAAGGTCCACGCAGGCGAGGTGGCGGTGATGGTAACCAATAAGGCCATGGAGCTTATGGGCTCATACGGCTATGTGAGGGATTACAACGTAGAGAAGTATTGGCGTGATTGCAAGATCGTACAGCTCTGGGAGGGCGGAGCACAATTGGGCAGATTCGACGTCTGCCGCGGCTATTACGATTGTAAACTGTAATAACGAGTGATAAAGGAGGAGCAAGATGGCTCAATTCGAGAAAAGCTATTTTGTGACGGAACCGCTTCGGGAAGTAGCTGTTCCGGGCATCGATTTGGTAAAAGGGAGGACCTATCCTACCTTGACCTATATGGGCAGGGACCTGGTGCCGGCGGCCAACGATTATTTGGAATTCGGATGGATCTGGGAGATGCCCGATCCCAACCCGCATATCTTTGAGCACGTTCATCCTAACAACGATGAAATCGTCCTGCACATCGGCTCTGATCCCCACAACCCTGAGGATCTCGGCGCGGAGATTGAATATGTGGTGGGGGGGAAAACGTTGGTCATCAATAAGACGTCGTCCATTTTTATACCCAAGGGGGTAATACACGGCCCGTTGACCTGGAAAAGCTTTAGGAGACCACACATTCAGATGACGATCATGCTGGGGGCGGCTACCCTTGCGGAAGCGGCTCCTGCCGATCACACAGTCAAATGACGATCATGCTGGGGGCGGCTACCCTTGCGGAACGGCCCCTGGTGGAGGAAAAGAGAAAAAATAGGGGCGATGTTTCTTGTCGCGATGCAATGCATTGTTCATGAACTTGCAACTTAGCAGTCAAGGATAAGATTGTCTTCAGAGTTACATGGTTCTGGACATAGTTGCCATGGAGTTTCGTGACAGTGGAGAAACGAGGTAGTACGGGACGGATTGGGATTGGTTAGATACTGGTGTTAAAATATATACTTATCAGACACCGGAAGTTGGGGATCTGTGTAATCGATATAGTATTCTGGAGCCTTTGGCAGTGCATTGGCCCTGGGTGGCGGTCTGGCCTTTACTTCCCACAACCCAAGGTGCTTGAGTATCTTTTTTACCTGCCCGCCATTACCCTTGATACCCTATTAGCAGCTTGATCGCTTTTACTATTTGCTAAGGTTTGTGAATTTTATGTCATGTATAGGCAAGGCAGGCGGGTGATCTCCTCGTCCTCTATCACACTGATTAGTTTCATTTTTCCGGAACATTTCAGGCATGTCAGCGGGTCCACCTCAAAGATTTTCCGAATCAGCCTTGCCCAATTTTTTCTTATAGTTCATTGAAGAAATGGGGAAATCAGATGGCTTCGCAATGAAGCAAAATTTTACTGGCATCCTCATTATGAATATGGGCTATTATGAAAAGCCGAGGTATTTTTTGTGCGGATAATTTCCCTGCGTTTCATATCGCAATTTCTTTTATTTGAAAGCCTTGCGGTACATCCTCCATAAGCATTAATCGATAGGCATCTTTAATATTTTCTTCTAACTCCTCTAATGTGAGACCTTGAGTCATAATTTCAGGATGGCCCAAGATTTTTCCTAACCAGAATTTATATTCTTTCCAGTAAACCATAGTGATTGTATTTATTTTTTTAGCACCTCCTGGATATTAATCAAGTTTGCTCTTATATAATGTAGCTTATGTTAAATTTGGTGGACTCGCAAAAAGTCAAAAATGGAACGGCAAAGTAAAAAGATCCAAATGTAAGGCTTGTGAATCTTGAGGAATGAGACGTACTTACCAGTACGCCGCAATGACGAAAGATAAAGCATAACGCAGCAGTTGGACTTTTTACGAAGCCGTCAAATTTTACAAAACAAATTTACAATAGGTAAACAGAACCTGCCTTTTGCTCAACTTTATTAACCATTCTTATAGCATAAGCGAACTGTTCAGAATTCAAGAACAAAAATGGAATAACTTACTTACTTAATGTCTTTTTATTATACATTGGGGGACTTCTAAATAGCCTTGACAGCTACCATAACAAACACTTAACATAACACGTTAAGGTTATTAACAATTTCTTTGAGCTTTGGAGCGAGATATGGTCTTTAAGCGTTCGGTTTTTATTTGGATAGTGCTTGGGTTAGCTCTTTTGATGTGTGCTTGTCAGAATTCCGATTCTGAAGAGAAGATTATCCCTCCTGGTAGTAAAATAGTCGAGTCACCAGGTGTAAAGGTTGTCACAGTAAAGAGAGGGGACATTTCTGTTCCTCTTGTAGCTACCGGAACGATATTTCCTGAATATGAATCAAAGATTGGACCAAAAATCTCTGGAACCATGGAGACAGTGTATGTGGATGAAGGGGATACGGTACAAAAGGGCCAGCCCTTAGTCCAGTTGGACCAAAAAAATTTGCTCATTGCTGTACGCCAGGGTCAGGCAGCAGTCAGGGTAGCCGAGGCGCAGCTAAAAGAGGCAGAAGTGAAGGGAGAAAATCTAAAAAAAGAAAAGGAACGGCTGGCCCACTTATTAACCAAAAATGTGATTTCTCAGCAGAAATACGACGATATTGACACGGCCTATTCAATAGCTGTGACCGGGATGGAAGTAATCAGGGCCCAGATTTTAAGTACAAGGGAAAACCTGGCAATGGCAGAACAAAAACTCAGTGATACAGTAATTATTGCCCCATTTTCCGGTCTGATAGTGAAAAGATTCATTAATCAGGGGGAGTTTGTCTCCACTATGCCCCCAAGCCCTCTTTTTTTAATGATGAATATAGACAAGGTAAAGACAGAGATTGGCCTGCCCGAGATTCATATAGCTCGTATACACATTGGAAACCCTGTCGATATTACGGTCGATACCTACCCGGGTAGTATTTTCAAAGGTACGGTTTCGACGAAAATTCCTATGGTAGACCCTGTGAGCAGGGCATTTACAGTAAAGGTTGAAATCCCTAATAAGGATCATAGATTAAAGCCCGGAATGTTTGCCAGGGTAACAATTTACCCTACGATACATAAAAGCGCCCTTATTGTGCCGTTCAAATCGGTAATGAAAAGGGAAGGCAGGGCCGTTGTATTTGTGATTGAAGGCACTACCGTGAGGTTGCGGATAGTTACCGCAGGCATTACCAATGAACGAGAGATTGAGGTGATTGATGGCGTAAAAGAGGGAGAGGAGGTTGTTATTGAAGGGCACTATGGAATGGCGGATAACACAACGGTACGGGTAGAGAGGGAATAAATGAATATTCCAGCATTTTCTGTGAACCGAAAGATTACTATTCTTATGTTGACGCTGATTGTGTGCCTGTTTGGCATCATTTCCTTTACCAGGGTTGGTATTGATATGATGCCTGACCTGGAGTACCCCTTTGTATCTGTTATTACCACCTATGAAGGCGTAGCGAGCGAAGATATTGAAAATCTGGTCACCAGACCCATAGAAGAGGCGATTAGCACCGTCAAACGGGTGAGCACAGTTCGGTCAATATCGAAGGAAGGCGTATCTGTGGTAATGGTGGAATTTGAATGGGGTACCTTACTTGACTTTGCAGCCCAGGATGTTCGGGACAAGATTTCCTGGTTAGCGGACCTCATTCCTGAGGATGCAGACAGCCCCATGGTGGTTAAATTTAACATGTCTGACATGCCTATCCTTTTTTACGGTATCACCGGAATGGAGGATACGATCAAACTCAGGCAATATGTGAAAGATAATATTAAAACCAGGATTGAGCGGTTGGATGGGGTAGCAAGTTGTTGGATCTCAGGAGGGCTGGAACGAGAGATAAATGTCTTTGTTGATAGGGATAGATTGAGCGCCTATAATCTTTCTATCAGCCAGGTTATCGAGACACTAAAAAGAGAGAATCTGAATATCTCAGCAGGGCATGTGAGCAAGGGCTATACCGAGTATCTGGTAAGAACCCTGGGTGAGTACAAGTCCCTTGCACCCATTGCTAATACTATTGTTGCTATCAAAGGTGGCACGCCCATATATATTAAAGATATCGCAACTGTCAAGGATACACATAAAGAGATCAGAAATTATTCCAGGACCAACAAGAAAGATTCGTTAGTAATGATGGTCCTTAAACAGTCAGGTGCAAATACCGTAAAGGTTATCGACAGGGTAAAAAACGCTATTCAAGAGATGAGGGCAGAGATTCCAGAAGGGGTACAATTTCATGCGGTAATAGATCATTCCAGGATTATCAAGAAGGTGGTGAAGAGAACAAATTTCAATGCAATTGAGGGGGCTATCCTGGCCATTATGGTTATCCTTCTTTTCCTTGGCAATTGGAGGCCGACCTTGATTATATCCCTGGCTATACCGCTCTCCGTGGTTACCACCTTTATGGGTATTTATGCTCTGGATTATACCTTTAATATCATGACACTCGGTGGTCTCGCCCTTGGGATTGGTATGCTGGTTGATAATGCGGTGGTGGTCATAGAGAACACCTTTCGGCACTTAGATGAATTAGGTGAGAGCAGAGCTGAGGCTGCAAAGGCTGGGGCAACAGAGGTTGGAATGGCCATAACGGCATCAACATTGACAACTATGGCTGTGTTTTTACCCATGGTGTTGACATCAGGGATAGCAGGAAAGCTCTCGCGCCCATTAGCGATAACCGTATGCCTGGCACTGCTGGCATCTTTATTTGTGTCCCTTACCATTGTGCCCATGGTTGCCTCCAGCATCTTGAGAGGAAAAAGAAACAATAACGAAGGACGAGAACCTGTGAAGAGCAGGTTTGAGCCTATCAGGAATATGTACAGGAGATCCCTTGTTTTTGCCCTCAGGCACAGGAAGACAGTCCTCGGTGCCACGGCTCTCCTCGTTGTCGGAACAATCTCTATGGTCCCACGTTTAGGTATGGAGTTTATGCCAAAACAGGATATGCCAATATTATCCATGATGGCAAAGATGCCAGTAGGCACCAACCTGGAGGAAACCAACAGGGTAATCAACCAGATTGAAGATGTAGTGCTTGCCCAACCTGAGACCCTGTATATCACGCCATTTATTGGTCTTTCTGAGGTGACCAAGATGGATCTTGCCTGGGGTTTGGGGGCAGCAGATGTGAGTGAGGCCGAGATAATGGTTAAGCTTGTTGATAAAGAGGAAAGGGTTCGATCATCAGATGAAATAACAGATGCAATACGCGGGAGACTTCCAAAGGTACAGGATGCCGAATTCAATTTTATAGATATCGGTGAAATTATGATGGGCGGTGGAGGAGAATCACCGATCGAGATTAAGGTCTTTGGTAAAAACCTTTCAGTTCTTAAGGAAATCAGCACATCCATTGCAGAAAACTGCAAGGATATCCCTGGGTTCAAAGATATTGAGCTGAGCCTTAAGTCTGTCAAGCCAGAAATCCAGATAAAGGTAGACAGAGAAAAGGCATCACGGTTAGGGCTCACGGTTGGTACGATCGGCAGGACGGTAAAAGAGGCATTTCTTGGAATAGTGGCCAGTAGATATCGAATAGCAGGGGATGAATATGATCTCAGGGTAAGGCTTCAGGATCTTGACCGAAACTCTGTGAGCGACATACGCAATATTAATATCTCCTCTCCTTTAGGCCCTCAGATACCCCTTTATCAGGTGGCAGAGATCGGGTATGGAAAAGGACCGGTTGAGATAACCAGGGAGGATCAAGAGAGAAAGGTTACGGTAAAGGGAAATTATTTTGGAAGAGACTTGAGCAGCATTGTAAAAGACATCAAGGAGAAGGTGGCCACAATAAGGCTTCCCGAGGGATATTTTGTGAAATTTGGAGGGCGCTACGAGGATATGCAAGAAGCCTTCTCTTCACTTTCGTGGTCGTTACTTATCGCTATTTTGTTGGTCTATATGATTATGGCAGCCCAATTTGAATCACTTGTGACACCCTTTGTCATCATGTTTACTGTTCCCTTGGCATTTATCGGTGTGGTCTTTGGCCTCTATGGTTTTGGAAAGACCTTATCTGTGCCAGCTCTCATGGGGGTTTTGATACTCACAGGCATAGTGGTGAATAATGCTATTGTTATGATAGACTATATCAATAGATTAAAAAAGAGCGGGATTGAATTTGGAGCAGCTATTGTAGAAGGGGCATCAGTGAGGGTTCGCCCCATTCTGGTCACTGCCATTACCACCATACTTGGAATGCTTCCAATGGCCTTAAGTCATACGGAAGGAGCGGAACTGAGATCACCCATGGCTGTGGCGGTAGCTTCAGGGTTGCTGTTTTCTACCTTTCTTACCTTATTTATTATTCCTATTGTCTACAGCATTGTGAACAGGGTTTCATATAGGAAGGGTTAAACGGCTCTTTTTGTATGTTGTGGAAAACCAATTCCTCTGGGCGTGGTTAGAGTTCTCTGGCTATGCATGGAAATCAAACAAGGACTGTTGGAGTATTGGAGAACTGGAGTATTGGAATGAAAATAGAAGAGTATGATGTTTTTATGTTTTTGTATTTAGCATTACTCCATTACTCCATTATTCCAGAAATACCCTGAAATAAAAGGCATCACGAAAGCCCTCTGAGGCTAAATCAAAGCCACATTATTTGGTCGTTGATTCTTTATTCCTTTCCTGTCTCTTTGAGGGCATCCATAAATATCTTATAAAATTTTTCATTATCAAGGATGGCCTTGTTGAGTATGAGGCGTAACTTAGAAAGATCAGCAGGGTGTATTACAAGATTGGCGCTTAACGTAAAGGCCATCATATTATCCATGGTCTTGAATTTGTCGCTTACCAGAGCCAGAAAGATCTTTCTCCTCACACTCATAGAAAGATGATTCAGATAATGAGTGACTGGGCTGCCTTCAAGGCTCTGTCCACCAAAACCTTCAGAAAGGATAATCAGGTCAAAGTGATGAAGGCGGAGTTTACCCATTGCATCTTGAATTGATGGGGCTACAATAGGTTTATAGGATAATTTCCCCAAAGCAGAACTAATATCCTTTATCTGCCCATCATCTCCATTCAACACGAGAGCCAATTTGGTTCCTTCCTCAAAGAGCTCAAGAGGGCTGCTGTCTTGCTCAAATTCCTCTGTTTCCCCTGAAACTGTATCCTTATCAGGTTTCTTTGTGTCTACCGTTATTTTACCCTTACACTTTGGGCAGGCAATACTTACCACTTGATTGGGTGGTAACTTTTCATCCGGTATCTTGAATGCTGCCCCACACGCATCGCATGTCACATCCATAACTCACTCTCCTGTTTTAGGTAGGTACTGCATAGTGAGACAAGGTATGGATCATTGAATCGTTTTTCCGTATTCCTTGTCTATATCAAGTCCTTTTATAGATGTTGTCTCTTCTCCCTTGGCTGCCTTGATGGAATCGATTTCTCTTCCAACGACTGCTTTATGTGATGCATAGCCGAGAGCTGTTTCTTCAGTAATCAGGCCATTTTTATAATGTTCTGCAATACATTGATCAAATGTCATCATGCCAAAGGCCTGGCTATTTTCCATAATATCATAAAATGTATTTTCCTCAGTTTCGCCATGGAGGATAAGGTCTTTTACCCTCATGTTTGTCCCTAATATCTCAAAGGCAGCCACACGGTCACCTTGGATTTTAGGCATGAGTCTTTGACATACTATCCACCTGATAGTGTCGACCAGCCGAATTCTTATCTGTTTTTCCTCAGCTGTGTCAAACATGCCGATAATCCTGTTTATTGTTTGCCCTGCATCCACTGTATGAAGGGTGCTCAAGACAAGATGCCCGGTCTCGGCGGCAGACAGGGCTATCTCTACTGTCTCCCTGTCTCTCATTTCACCTACCAGGATGATCTTTGGTGCCTGACGCAGTGCAGCCCTTAGTCCGGAGCCGAATTCATCAAAGTCGGTACCCATTTCTCTCTGGTTAAATGTGGCAGTTTTCTGGGAATGGATATATTCAACCGGATCCTCTAGAGTAACAACATGGGCTGATCTTTTTTCATTTACCTCATTTAAAAAGGCAGCAAGAGATGTAGTCTTTCCACTTCCGGTAGCTCCGGTAACAAGGATTATGCCATTCAATACCTCTGTCATCTTGTAGAAGGCATCCGGAAGTTTCATTTCCTCAATAGTTGGCACCCTGGTTGCTAATTGTCTCATCACCACAGAATAGTATCCTTTTTGAGAAAATACATTTACCCTGAAACGTGCCTTTCCAGCCAACTGATATGATAAGTCACAAGAGCCTTCAGTGAGAAGGGTTTTGGTGAGCCTTCTGTCATTACTAATCATATTAAGAGCAAATATTTCTGCCTGAAAGGGAGTTAATCGGCCAACAGGAGGCTTAAGAGAAACAGGTTTCAAATCTCCAGATGATTCTACCTGAAATGGTTTGTCTACTGTGATATTCAGATCGGAGACATTTTCATATGACTCCAGCATAGCCCCTAGGATATGATCTATCTGTTGTTTTCTCATTTCTATGCTCCTTTATGTTTAGACCTCTGTAAAATCTTCAGGAGGTTTTTTGAGAAATGGAAGAAATTTAGACTTGTCGTTACATTTTGCATATGCCTCTTCTGCGCTAATCCTCTTTTTGCTTAAATGTTCCATTATAGAATCATCTAATGATTGCATTCCGTGTTTCTTTCCTGTCTGGATAGCAGATGGGATCTGAAATGTTTTTCTCTCCCGTATCAGGTTTCTCACTGCTGGGGTGGCAATCATAATCTCGAGTGCTGCAACGCGGCCCATCGAATCTATACCTGCTGCATCAACCCTTCGAAACAGACTCTGGCATACGACAGCCCTCAGTCCATCTGATAAGGTACTTCGTATCTGTTCCTGTTGTTCGTTAGGAAACACATCAATCACCCTGTCCACGGTCTTAGCAGCAGAGGATGTATGGAGGGTGCTAAATACAAGGTGGCCTGTTGAGGAGGCCTCGACTGCAAGCTCGATTGTCTCCAGATCCCTCATCTCGCCAACCAGTATAATATCCGGATCCTCCCGAAGCGCCCCCCTCAATGCAGCGGAAAATGTTCGTGTATGCAATCCGACCTCTCTGTGGTTTATTACGGCCTTCTGACTGACATGGACGAACTCGATTGGATCTTCAACGGTAATGATATGATCTTTCCTTGTCTTGTTGGCCTCATTGATAATGGCTGCAAGCGTAGTTGACTTTCCACTCCCGGTTGGGCCTGTTACCAGGACGAGCCCTCTGGGCAGGGTTGCAAGCTGTCGAATCACTGGTGGAAGACCGAGATCTTCGCAGGAAAGAATTTTATCAGGTATCTCTCTAAACACAGCACCCACACCATTTTTCTGTCGAAAGAAATTTGCCCTGTAACGAGCTAATCCCGGTATCTCATAGGCAAAGTCAACATCTCCTGTCTCTTCAAATATCTTGATTTTGTGCTCAGGGGCTATTTCGTAGAGCATGGTTTTGAGGTTATCGTCATCCAATTCCTTGTATTTTACCCTTTCCAGATCCCCCCTGATTCTCAAAATGGGTTGTTGACCGGCTGCCAGATGAAGGTCTGAGGCTCTTTGATCATTCATGAGCTTAAAAAAGGCATCAATTTGGGCCATAATTATCTCCCTTTAAATATAGCAATTAAACAAGCCACCTATCCTTATATTTTTTATGTATATCATATAGATGATTGTGTTCAAACATAATTTTTTATGCGATTAAGGAAATTCGTCGTATTGCTATGCAGCGTTCCTTTGAAAAGCGAGAAACCCTTGACACGAGTTTAAATGTAAAATATAAAAAAACATCCCTCAACGTATACCATGTATCACATTGAGAAGGAGAAAGGGGTATCATGAAAGAATTAGAAGGAATTCTCCTGCCATTCAAGAGAAAATCACAACAGACAATACCGGCACTTCAGGCAGTGCAAGAAACATTAGGGTATTTGCCAAAAGAAGCAATAGAAGATGTTGCTCAGACCTTAGGTTTACCTGCTGGGGAAGTGTATGGAGTGGCTACCTTCTATGCCCAGTTCCGTTTAAAACCAATAGGGAAACATATCATCACCGTATGCAGAGGGACTGCCTGTCATGTAAGCGGTAGTTTAGGTATATTAAAGGAGCTTGAAAGAATACTCGGTATATGTGCAGGTGAGACAGACGAAAACAGAGAGTTTACATTGCAGACAGTAGCCTGCTTTGGCGCCTGCGCGATAGCGCCGATAACAGTGATAGAAACATTAGGCATACCAGGAAGAAAGGTTCATGGATACATGTCAAAGGTAAAGGCAGCCGATCTCGTTGATGCGATCAAAGGAGAAATTACTGAAGAAGCTGCGCAGGCTGTTTAACATGAGGGAACTATGACCATTGAAGAATTACAACACAGGGCTCAAAAAAAATACAAAGAGATAGAAGAGGGCCCTCGTTCATTAATTCGTGTTGGTGCTGCAACATGTGGCCTGGCAGCAGGTGCAGGAGAGATAATAGGGGCAATAGAAAAGGAGGTAAAAAAATTTCATCTAGATGTAACAATGCTCCACGTAGGATGTATTGGCTGCTGTTATGCCGAACCTCTTGTTGACATCAAAAAACCTGGAAAACCAAGAATAATGTATCGCAATGTTACACCAGATACGATACGGGAGATAATTAAAGATTATGTAGTTGATAATAATCCACGACCTGACTTGGCAATGGGTACTATTGGCAATGGAGAGGTTGATGATATTCCCACCTTTTTTAACTTACCATACTATACACCTCAAGTACGACTTATTACTGAAAATTGCGGCACTATCGATCCCAGAGATATAGACCAATATATTGCCAATGGCGGTTTTGAGGGTTTAAACACGGCATTGTCTATGAAACCCGAAGAGGTAATAGCGGCAGTAAAGACATCAGGCCTCAGGGGGCGCGGTGGTGCAGGGTTTCCCACGGGGTTAAAATGGGATTTCTGCCGCAAAGCACACGGTTCGCCGAAATACCTGATATGTAATGCCGATGAGGGAGACCCTGGGGCATTTATGGATCGCTCCGTATTAGAAGGTGATTGTTATCGTGTATTAGAAGGAATGTTAATTGGAGGATATGCCATTGGTGCGTCTGAGGGGTATATCTATTGTAGGGCAGAATATCCATTGGCTGTGGAATTGATTACAAATGCCATAGATCAGATGAAAAAAGATGGTCTTGTTGGTGATACTATTTTGGGAAGTGATTTTAGCTTTCAGTTTCATTTATTTTTAGGAGCAGGAGCATTTGTCTGTGGCGAAGAAACGGCCCTGATAAATTCCATTATGGGAAAGGCCGGTCGTCCTCGACCTCGTCCACCATTTCCAGCAGAATCCGGCTTGTTTGGTAAACCTACGAATATCAACAACGTAGAAACATGGGGCAATGTTCCATGGATTTTACGGCATGGTGCTGATGCATTTGCCTCGTATGGTACAGAAAAAAGTAAGGGTACAAAGACGCTCTCTCTCACCGGGAAGGTACAACGCACAGGGCTCATAGAGGTTCCTCTGGGTATCACCATTGATGAAATTGTGTATGATATTGGTGGTGGCATGAAGGACAATGCTGAGTTCAAGGCCGTACAGACAGGTGGGCCCTCTGGGGGAAGCATTCCTTATTATTTGGGTGATACCCCGGTTGATTATGAAACCTTAACTGCATTAGGGACTATTATGGGTTCTGGTGGACTGGTTGCAATGGATGACAGAACCTGTATGGTAGATATGGCACGATACTTTTTAGAATTTACGCGAAGTGAGTCCTGCGGTCAATGTACACCCTGTCGGGAAGGCACCAAACAGATGTACAGAATTCTCAATAGAATATGTAAAGGGGAAGGAAAACCAGAAGATATCCCTCTTCTAAAAGAGATGTCAGAAATAGTCATAGACAGTTCTCTGTGTGGACTAGGTCAAACATTAGGAAAAACTCCGCTGACTACCCTTGCCTATTTTCTTGAGGAATACGAAGAACATATCAATAAAAAATATTGTAGGGCACGTGTATGCAAAAGACTCTCACCAGCGCCTTGTCAGGCAGCCTGCCCTGTAGGCATTGATGTGCCAACATATAATGCACTCATTGCCTGGGGTAGATTTGATGATGCACTGGAAGTGATTAGAGAGGATAATCCATTTCCTGCTGTGTCTGGATGGATGTGTCCACACCCCTGCGAGAACGATTGTGTGCGTTCAGAAATAGATACGGCAATATCTATTTGCGCATTGAAACGATTTGTAGCGGACCATGAACTCAAAAGAGGCGTAAGAAGGAAGGTAGTTACGCCGAATCCACTACTATATGAAGAAAAGATAGCCATCATTGGAGCAGGTTTAACTGGATTATCTGCTGCTCATGACCTGAGGAAAGAAGGGTATCCGGTAACGGTTTTTGAATCCAAGCCATTTGCTGGCGGGATGCTACAAATCGCTGTTCCAGATTACAAACTTCCTCCCCATATTATTGATTATGAAGCCAGGGTAATAGAGAGAGATGTAGGTGTAGAGATCAGAACAAATGTTACCATTGGTAAGGATGTGACAATCGAAGATTTGAAACAACAGGGGTATAAAGCACTCCTTATTGCAACAGGAGCTCACAAACCGGTTGATTTAACATTACCCGGTTCCGAGGGTAAAGATTACATCCATGCGATAGAGTTTTTAAAACGAGTAAAGGCTGGCAGCCGTGAGAAACCAGGGGACGTGGTAGTGGTGATCGGCTTTGATCATACGGCAAGAGATGCAGCTCGAACAGCAGTACGCCTGGGCTCAAAGGTTACAATAATTTATCCTCGCTCAAGAGATCAACTCCCTTTCAAAGAAGATATTCTAAAAGAGGTAGAGGATGAACATATTACATTTCAATATTTAGCACTACCCACCGAAATTGTAAGAAGAAGAGACGGGAGCATTGAGGCAGTAAAATGTAGGCACACTGAATTGCAAGAACCATATTTAGATACGACCGGCAGACGAAGGGTAGTGCCAATTGAAGATTCAGAGCATCTCGTACCTGCAACCACAGTCATGGTATCTATTGGAATGGAAAGTGATCTATCTGGTTTGTCATATAATCTGCCAACCAATGAGTTAGGTTTGATAATCACTGATCCTGTAACCCTTGAGACAAGTGAAAAGGGCATCTTTGCCGCAGGTGATGCAGTAACTGGTCCAGCTACAATAATAGAGGCGATAGCAGCCGGTCAGAAAGCAGCAGCTTCAATGAGGTGTTATTTACGTGAAGAAGAATTTAAAGAGCCGTATAAATTGGTCAAACCGAGAATGCGCATTGCGCCTGCAGAGGTTGAAGAAGGGGTAGAAATATTTCAAAGACCAGATGAATTGACTCGTGCGCCTGAAGAAAGGCTCTTGGACTTTGATGCAGTGCGATCAGGGCTCACAGAGACACTGGCAGTTTGTGAAGCAAAGCGGTGTTTGCGCTGTGATTATGAGGAAGAAGAGGAAGTAAAGTAAAGAAAAAAACAGTGAGGCAAAAGACAATGGTGAGCCAGATCGACCCTGCGACGATTGATACAATCATAGACAAATACCAGAGTGAGGAAGGTATCCTTATCCAGGTGTTGCTGGATGTTCAGCATGAATATAACTGGTTACCTCAAGAGGCGCTAAAGCAAATTAGTGACAGGTTAGGGATTGCCTTTAGCGAGGTATATCGGGTAGCCAGCTTTTATAAGGCGATGAGCCTAACCCCAAGAGGCGATCATCTGATCAGGGTATGCTTGGGCACCGCATGCCATGTTCGAGGAGCCCCAAGAATTCTAG
>Ga0307420_1000810_pt1 | contig 14067 bp, 12 predicted proteins | sample SalMarWE160240MG_2_FD_202167 | JGI IMG/M metagenome (GOLD analysis project Ga0307420, IMG submission 202167) | Salt marsh sediment microbial communities from the Plum Island Ecosystem LTER, Massachusetts, United States - WE1602-40 | ecosystem: Environmental > Aquatic > Marine > Intertidal zone >... | reverse complement strand
TAATTTAGAAACCGTACATACTAGCAAGAATACCTTGACGGTGCCTGAACGATTAGAGCTTAGCTCTGAGAATATACTAAACTTAAGTTGGTCTAAAGTAAGTAATAATGCGAGTAGCTTGGCCGCTGTAACTGCTCAACATTTGAGAAATCGTGGGCCTGTAATTATACTTTCTTCGAGACCCGACTGGGTTTGGAGTTTAGCTAGTCTTTTCAAAGAGAGCGGTGGGAAATGCGGCGCAAATAGTAATGTGCAACTTGTTCAACGTTATCTAGCAAGCGAATACGGAGATGATTTTGAACTTTGCGAACTGTTGGAGTACGGTGTCGGCATCCATCATGGTGGTTTATCAGACGAAGCTCGAGGGCTAATGGAATGGCTACTAGAGAACGGGGATATTAATATACTTGTGGCAACCACTACTATTGCTCAAGGAGTGAACTTCCCCATTTCAAGTGTTGTGCTTGCCCAAAATAAATATTACCAGGTCGAACTGGGAATGACTGAAATGCCCCCCGAAGATTTCTGGAATATTGCAGGGCGTGCCGGGCGGGTTGAGCAAGGTAGTGTTGGGATTATTGCATTAGCTGCTAGAAATGAAGCGAAGGCTGAAGAATTACGTCAATTTATTAGCCAAAGTGTTTCTGCATTGAACTCAGCTTTAATCGAAATGGTTAGAAGTGCAATAGTTGACATGGGGCATCTCGACCTGCAGCAGCTACACCATAAGCCTGAATGGTCAGCCTTTTTACAGTATCTAGCGCATACTTATCGTCAGATTGGAGATTCTGATCGATTCGTACATGAGATTGAGCAAGTCATGCGCGGGACTCTTGGCTTTCAGGATCTAAGACGAACCAATACCGATTGGGCCAACCGATTAATCTCAGCTGTGATTGACTATGCCGAGCATCTGAGCGGGAAACCTCTAAAATTAGTTGATAATACTGGCTTTTCTTGGGAGAGCGTGAGCGCAACTCTGATGAAACTATCCGAAGAACGAATTACAAAAGGCGTCTGGGATCCAAAACACCTGTTTGGCGGTGACGTTCGAAATTTACAGAAGCTGATGGGTATTTTATTAAATGTGCCCGAATTACGCGAGAATCTTAGGGCAGCAACTGGTGGACGTGGTCCAGATGGTGACTTATTGGCGCGAATGGTTCGAAGTTGGGTAAATGGAGCTAGCCTAACAGAAATGGCCAAAGAATACTTTTCAAAGGACGCGCAGGAGAATCCCGTGGAACCAACCAAAGCTCTCACAAATTGTTGTAAAAACCTATTCGGGAAGCTTATTCAAACAGCATCATGGGGCTTATCAGCACTTCAGGTACTAAATATCGGTGATCTCTTTGAAAACATACCCGAGGAGGAACAGCAAAGTATTCGCAATCTACCGGCTTACGTCTACTACGGGGTTAATACTGATGAAGCTATTGCACTGAGATTACTAGGTGTTCCGCGAAGAGCCGCACAACCGCTCTCAAATACTCTTGACATTAAGGCAAGGCATATTCCCTTATCACAACTACGCGCTGAATTAGCTCAAGCCGATCAAAAGATTTGGATAAGCGCGCTTGGTCAAGATGGCCAAGATTACTATAGAGTTTGGAAAATACTTGAAGGCATCTCGTAGTGTGTGAGGCATAACAAGCCTAAAGAATCAAACAAAAAGCCAAATTGTTCAAAAACTAGCTTACGTTTAAAGGTGCCAAGTCCTCAGCAATTATTGAAAGCGCCTTCGGGCCTCTCTTCTGTACCTTACCCCGTACCATCAACCAGCCTTCCCGGAACAGGACCTGCCCGCACTTTTCCTGGATGTCACCGAAAACGGTCACATCCGCCACACCTGTCCCGTCTTCCATGATTACGTAGACCACCCTGTTGTCGTTCCGAGTAGGTGGCGTCTGATAGCGGATGACCGAGCCGGCAATCTTAACCGTCTTACCTCTGGGTATCGAGTATAGGTCCTTCATCTGGGTCACCCCTTCGTCCATAGTGCAAAAATCTAGAGGGTGTGCCGACAGATTGAGTGACAGTAGCTCCCTCTCCACCATCATGTTTGTTTTTCTGTCATCGCTATTAATATTATCAGCCAGTGTTGGCCCCGGCTTTACATCCTCGAAAAGAGACACGATTCCGTTGCCGGTCCTGTGCCTGAGCTCCATGAGTTTGGGTAGTTCCAGTAGCATCTGGCTCCTAGCTCCGAAGGGGTCAAAAGCCCCGACCCTGATTAGGTTCTCTGTGATTGGCCGGCTGACGCTGGTCCTCAGGACAAAGTCTCTCAAGGAAGTAAACCTGCCCTTTTCTCTCTCGCCCAGTATGGACTTCTCTGCCTCTGCCGACATCCCTTTCAGCTGCCTGAGGCTGACCCTGATGACTCCATTTTCGACAATGTATTCCCCGGTGGATCGGTTGATATTTACGGGTAATATTCTAACGTTGCTTCTCCTGGCTTCAGCCACCAGGACCCGGGCCGGGTAATAGCCCACAGGCTGATTTGAGAGCACCGCCGCAAAAAACTCTGCAGGGTAGTGACACTTCAGCCAGAGGGTCTGGTAGGCAAGCTCGGCATAGGCGGCGGCGTGGGCCTTGCAGAAACCGTAGGCAGCAAAAGCCGACAGCTGCTCAAACACCCTTTTTGCGATAGTTTTTCCCACGCCCCGCCTGACCGCGGAGACCATGAAGGATTCTCGCATCTTCTCCATCTCCTCCTCGGTGCGGTCATGCGTCATTGCCCTCCGGAAGCCGTCCGCCTCAGCATAGCTCATACCGGCCAGGTCGTGGGCCACCTTCAAGACCTGCTCCTGGTAAAGTATCACCCCCAGTGTTTCGCTCAGGGCGTTTTTGAGCCTGGGGTGAAGATAGGTCACCGGCTCTCTTCCATGCCTCCTCGGGAGGTAAATTTTGTCCATGTTTGACTTGAGCGGTCCTGGCCTGACCAAGGAAATGGAGACGATTATGTCCTCGAAGCGGTTAGGTAACAATCTTCCCGCCATTTCCCGCTGCGCCGGTGATTCCAGCTGGAATGTGCCGATAGTTTTGCCGTCGCGGAGCATGGCGAAGGCCTCCGGGTCATCGCGGTCTATCCTGTCAAGGTCAACGTCGATGCCATGGTCCTTCTTAATGCCAGCCAGGGTGTCCTCTATAACGGTGAGCGTCGGCAGCGCCAGCAGGTCCATCTTTACAATGCCTAGCTTCTCGATGTCGTCCTTGTCGTACTGGCTGATGACGTCTCCACCACTGGACCACTCCAGGGGGACAAGGGCGGAGAGCTTACCTTCTCCAATGAGCAGTCCCCCAAGGTGGACCGACATGTGCCTGGGGAAGCCGTCAATAGCGGCGCACAGCCTGAAAAACTCGGCCAGCTCGGGCCGCCTATATATCTCGCTTTTCTTAAGCTCGGGACGGGAATCCAAGCATTCCAGCAATTGTGAGGCCGATAGCCAGTGGATACCCCTGCAGGCTTCCTCTATTACTTCTCGTGGTACCTGCAGGGCCTTGCCGACGTCCCGTATGGCTCCCCGGGCCATGTAGGTGTTGATGGTGCCAACGCAGGCCACGTTCTCGTGGCCGTATTTCTGGTAAACGTAGTCCCTGACCTCGTCCCGGCGTCTCCGGTCGATATCGAGGTCGATGTCCGGCGGCTGGTGACGAAGTGGATGCATGAAGCGCTCGAAGAGCAGGTCATGCTCTACCGGGTCGACGGTGCTGATGTCCAGCGCGTAAACGACCAGGCTGTCCGCGGCACTGCCCCTAGCCTGGCACCTTATGCCGCGCTCCATGGCCCAGCGGACGATGTCCCAGACAACCAGGAAGTAACCGCAGAAACCGAGGGCCCGGATGGTGTCCAGCTCCTGCTCCAGTCGCTCCTCGACTTTCCCCGTTATTTTGCCGTATCTCTTCAGTGCCCCGGCCCGGGCTACCTTCGCCAGGTAGCTGTACTCGGTCTCGCCTCCGGGGACTTTAAATCTGGGGAAATGCGGCCTCCTCAGTTCCAGCTCAAGGTTGCACCTCGAGGCGACCTCCTCCGTCGTGGCTAGTGCTTCGGGCAAGTCCTGGAAAAGCCTCGCCATCTCCTCTGCCGACTTGAGGTACTGCTCCATGGTGCGATATCCCTCCAGCTCAGAGATTGGGGTATTCCGGTTGATGGCATTGAGCAGCTCCTTGACCCGGTAATCCTCCATGTCGGCGTAGTGAACGTTGTTTGTAGCCACCACGGGTATCCCCTCTTCCCTGGCAAAGCCGGCCAGCCAATGGCTAGCGGATATCCCCTCCCGCGAGGGGTAGCGTATGAGCTCCACGAAGAAGTTGTCCCCGAAGACCTCCCTGTAGAAGCAGGCGGCCTCTTTCGCCAGCTTAGCCTTACCCTTCCCCATGAGAAACGGTATCTCGCCCCGGCCGCAGCCGGACAGGGCTATCAGGCCGTCGTGGAACTTGACCAGCATCTCCCTGGTGGCTGCCGACTGCCTGTGCCGGTTGGACAGGTGGGCCTCCGTCAGCAGCCGACACAGGTTGGAATAGCCTTTCCTATCCTTGCATAGCAGGGTAAGGTAATAACCGCCCTCAAAATCGATCTCGGCGCCTATGATCGGCTTTATCCCCAGGGCCCTGGCTTTCTCATAAAACTTTATTGCGCCGGTCAGCCGGTTGTGGTCGGTGAGTGCCAGGGCCGGCATGCCGAGCGCCTTCGCCTTCTCCAGGAGCCTGTCCAGAGAAGAGGCACCGTCGAGGAAGCTGTACTGTGAGTGGACGTGCAGGTGAACAAAACCCATTTTGATACCCTAGTCCAATACTCTGTGCAGGAACCATTCCTTACCCAGCCGGTAAAGCTCGTAGGTCCCGGTGCTGGAATTGGTGGCGGTAACGCGCACAAAAAAGCGCGCTGCCTTGCCGTTCCACCACTCGTCGGGCTCCCGCCACCAGCCGATGACCTCATCAACCCGGTAGAGACGCTTTCTCCATATAAAAGCTTCTATAGCGGAGTCTTCTTTGCCGTGCACCTTGACCGGTTCACCGATAATCTTGGACATCGCATTGGCCCCGCGAGGGAAGGGGAATACCATTATACTAGAACAATTGTTCCATTGTCAAGTGGTTTTTGTCCAAGATAGGTGGTAAAAAATAATGAAGACACGGGCTGAGTTTTATATGATTGGGGCTCGTGGTATTACGTTACCCGCACCTGGCACAGTGCCTCGTCCCATGCTATAATCACGAGGCCCCGGCAGCTCACAGGGGCCTAAAAACCGCCTCTGCTTTTGCCATATTGAGCTGCCGGGGCTACGCTTTTCCTGGAGCCCTCGTCATCGTCACCATCTTAGAGTAGAGACAGGAGCTGCCTGCCGCAAAGGCCTCGCCCCTAGTTCTCCGGCTCAGCCAGATCAACCCACCTGTTTCCGAGAATCAGGTCCACACTTGTTCTGTAAGGCCTTCGCAAACCCTGCGGGCTCCTGTACTCCCTGAAACGACGTTCCCTGCCGCCATCCAGGCTGACGGTCACCACGTTGCCGGTAGGACAACGCAGCAGCCGCTTCCTGACATCAGCCAAGTCGGCTTTCAGGCCATCCACTGTCCGCTCCATGGACTTTAACGCGTCCTGTAGCCTGGCCTGCTGGGCCTCCACCCTGCCCAGGTTCTCCCTGGTCCCGTCGATGCCTCTCTCAGCGCTGCCAGTTTTCTCCGTGAGCATTATCTGGGCGTCTTTTAGCCGCTGGCCGTTGTTATCCACTACCTCGGCCAGTTTCCTGGCGTCATTTTCGAAACTAGCGCCGAGCGACTCTACCCGGCTGGCAAGTTCGGCGAGTTTTCTAGAATTCTCCGCTGACGTGGCTCCGGCTGCCCGGGCCGGCTCTAGCTGCCCGGCGAGCTGCCCCAGCCGGTCGGCCTGCTCGTTGAGCTGCCGGGTGAGCTCATCGATCTGCCCGGGCAGCGGTTGCTGACCATCGGATAGGTTATCCAGCAGCCCGGACTGGCGCAGCCCGGTCATCCGCTCCAGCGCCTTGAGCCTTTCCTCCAGCGAGCCGGCCGGCGGCTCAGCGGCCGCTCGGGCAGCTGGCTGGCTACCGGTATCGCCGTGAGCGAATTGCATGTGGCCGTGCAGCGCCTGCGTCGTCTTTAGTTCTTTGCCACACAACGTACACTTAATCATCTTGATCCCCCTTCCTGGATATCTAATATCCTTTTTAATTATGCCTCCTGGTCCTGCTCATAGCCCGGCCGGAGGCCGGCCGGTGGTCCCCGGGTAACTCCCCTTGGACTCTGCGCTCACGCTTCGGCCATAGAATCACCCCCTTTCGCTCAGCAATTGCTCCATGAGCTCGGCGGCCTTCTCCGGGCGGCTGCCGTTTTCTCCCAGGGCCCGGCTCAGCTGCCGGGCCACCTCCCCGAGGGCAATTAATCGGTCCAGCAGCTCGGGCATCAGCTTGGCGGGGTCAGCGCCGGAAGCACCGCTGGGAACAGGGCTGAGCTGGGCTAAATCTGGCTCTACGCCCTGATTACCGGACTAAACCCGCCGGTGGTGCGGGGAGCAATCATGGCCAGCCTGTTTCTTGGCGCCGAACTGCTGGGGAGGCAGCGCACCGCCGTCACCTCACTGGCCTTCGCCGCCGCCATAATGGTGGGCATCCAGCCTAATATCCTCTGGGACGCCGCCTTCCAGCTGAGCTTCCTGGGCATGGCCGGGCTGATTTTCATCGCCCCGCCCCTGATGAGACTGGGGAAGAAAATCGATGAAGTTACTATCGGGGAGGAGGGGGCGGGGGCGTCACTGGCTAATATCGTTACCGACAGCTTCAGCGTGACCCTGGCCGCCACCATCGCCGTCTGGCCTGTTGTCGCCCACTACTTCGGCATCGTCTCGCTGGTGGGGCCTCTGGCTACGTTCCTGGCCCTCCCGGCGCTGCCGGCGCTCATCGTCCTGGGGGCGGTGGGGGGAATAATCGGGCTGGCCTTCCTGCCCGTCGCCCAGGGCATCGGCTGGCTGGCCTGGCTGTTCGCTTCATATATGCTCTTGATAGTGAGGGGGCTGGCTTCACTTGATATATCCGCCGCCGAGGTGGGCGCGGTGGGCACCCCTCTTATAGTGAGCTACTACGCCGTCCTGGCCATAGTGATATGGCTGGTGAGCAGCCGAAAGCGGCTGCCGCAGGTCGCCAACCGGCTTAAAGACGGGGCGAGCAGGACTACCGGCCTGGTCAGCCGGCTGCCGCTGAGATGGGTGGTGCCGTCATTATTAATATTAGCCGTACTGGCCTCGGTCGCCGCCGCCACCATGCCCGACGATAAGCTCCGGGTGAGCTTCCTCGATGTCGGGCAGGGCGAAGCCATCCTCATTCAAAAGGGTAGCCAGCAGGTGCTGGTTGACGGCGGCCCCAGCCCGCAGGCGCTGGCCCTGGAGCTGAGCGAGAAAATGCCCTTCTGGGACAGACCCATAGAGATGGTGGTACTTACCCACCCCCACGCCGACCACATCACCGGGCTGGTGGAGGCAGTAAAGAGATACCGGGTGGAGCGCGTGCTCTACCCCGAATCGGACTACGGGTTGCCAATCTGCCGGGAGTGGCTGGGATTAATCGGGGAAAGGGATATTGAATGTACTATAGCCCGGGCCGGGCAGGAGATTGACCTGGGCGACGGCGTAACAATAGAGGTGCTCAACCCGCAAATTCCGCCGCTAATCGGAACCAATTCGGATAAAAACAACAACAGCGTGGTACTGAATTTAAGCGCCGGCGAGGTCAGCTTTCTGCTCACCGGCGATATCGAGCGGGAGGCCGAGTTCGAGCTTATCGCCCGGGGAAGCGACTTGAGCGGCACCGTGCTTAAGGTCGGCCACAGCGGCTCAAAGACCTCCACCACACCGGAGTTCCTGACGGCGGTCAGCCCCGGTGTGGCGGTTATATCGGTGGGGGAAAACAGCTACGGCCACCCCAGCGGGGAGGTATTAAAGAGGCTGGGAAAAGAGCTTGGCGCCGAGAATATCTACCGCACCGACCAGCAGGGGACGATAGAGTTTATTACCGACGGGGAGAGGCTGTGGGTTAAGACCGGGTTGTGATAAGATGTACCCCGGAAGACCGGCGAAGGAGAAAACAGCCATGGCAGCAGAACGCAAGATGCGGAAACCCTCTATCCGGAGCATAGAAGAAGAAGAGCTACAGCGCGACCTGGAGCGCTTCCAGCAAAAGGCACTGGAACTCGGCGCTTCGGCGGCTGAGGTTATACCCGCCTCCCAGGTATTAGTGCAGGAACGGGTCTGGCTGAAGTGCCTGGTGCCGCTCTGCAACATGGCGGGGACAAATCCCCACTGCCCACCCCATACTCCCCAGCCGGATTTAGTCAGAAAAGCGCTCGGCCAGTACCGCTGGGCGGTCCTGTTCAAGAGGGATATAGAGCACCTGGAAAAATACTTCGCCCCCTCAGACGCCCGAAAGAAGGAGCACTCAGGGCTGGCGGGAGCCAGGGGCTTCCATAGAAAAACAGCCGAGATCGTGGGGCGTTTAGAGTCTTACGCCCAGACCGAGGGCTACGACCTGGCCATGGGCTTTGCCTGCGGCTCCTGCCGGGTAAATCTATGCAACCGGGCGCCCTGTGACTTTATCGAGAAGGGGAAGTGCCGCTTTCCCCTGCTGGCCAGGCCGTCAATGGAGGGGGTGGGCATCGACGTCTTTGACCTCTGCCACAAGGTGGGGTGGGACACCTACATGATCCGCACGGTTGAACCTGACCTGAGCGTTATCCCTGCCGGGGTCTCGGTGGGCATCGTCTTTATTTACTAAAAATCCCCCTAACCTTTCCCTTCCCCAATCGTTATAGTAAATTAGAACTATAAACAATAAGGGGGGGGAATTATCATGAAAAAGCTGATAACCGGGCTGGCGCTGCTGGCATCGCTGGCCTTACTGCTAACATCGGTCTCCTGCTTTTTCCCGGCAGCGGAGTCACCGGAAGAACGGGTGCCGCCGGTGACGGTAACACCGCCAGGGGTAAACTGGGGAGGGGAACCAATGCCGCCGGTGGCGATACCACCGCCAGCAGAATCAGGCTCATCATTCTGGTGGGGAGGCGGAGCTGACGATAAGGCTCAAAGCACCACGGTTCTAGTTAACATCGATGAGCGGATGATAGTCCGCAACGGCGATATCTATCTGGTGGTAGAAGATGTAGCCCAGGCCATGCAGGCGATAAGCCAGCTGGCGGGGGGCCTTAACGGCTACGTGGTCTCGTCCAGCGTCAACGGGGAGGAAGACGATATGCGGGGGTGGATTGCCATCCGGGTCCCCGATGAGAGCTTTGAACCGGCGCTGGCCGAAATAAGGGGTCTGGCGATAAGGGTGGAATCGGAGAGCACCAACAGCCAGGACGTGACCGAGGAGTACATCGACCTGGAAGCCCGGCTGGCCAACGCCGAAGCCACCGAGCAGGAATTCCTGGCCCTTCTGGACAAAGCCGAGGACGTGGATGACATCCTGGAAATCTACGAAAGCCTCTCCCGCGTGCGCCAGGAGATAGAGCAAATCAAGGGCCGGATGCAATACCTGGAGCGGACATCGTCAATGAGCCTGATTTCGGTCTATCTGGAGCCCGAGTTTACCGATAAACCGCCGGTTCCCCCCGGCTGGAACGCACTGCAAATATTCAAGTCCGCCGCCAGAGGACTGGTCATCACCGGGCAGGTGCTGGGCACCATAGCCATCTGGCTGCTAATCTTCATCCCCATCTGGGGAACCGTTCTCGGCATTATACTGTGGCGCCGCCACAAGCGGAAGATGAGGGGATAAAATAATAGGCTAACCGGGCGAAAGCCGCCGGATAACCTCTTCCTGGCTTAAGTCCCTGACCGAGATGAGCTTGTTGCGGGAGGTGTGGCCCTTGATAATGGCCAGGCTGCTTTTGCCCACACCTAAAACCTGGCTCAAGAAGGCGACCAGTTCCCGGTTGGCCTGGCCTTTGACCGGCGGTGCCGCTACCTTTACCCTCAGCACCCCGTCGCTAAAGCCGACTATTTCGCTGCGGGGGGCATTGGGGGAAACATGAAGGGAAATCCTCGCCTCTATCACCCGGCGATTAATCCTCAGCGCGAGCCAGGGTAAAGACAATGCTGGCCAGGAATAAAATGCCCGATAACGCAAACCAGAATAACCAGGTGAGCTCAGCGCCCAATAACGGAATCGCCTCGAGGGCGGTGACAATGCCCGCCACCATACACAGCCCGCCAACAATACCTGTAATCCAGGCTAAGGCTACCATAACGATACCTCCTTCCTATAACTCCTTACGGCTATTAGATACCTTTAGCTTTATTTTAGTTATCGATTCATATATAATAAAAAGTCGGCTGATTAAAGCCAATTTGCTAGAGGTAATGATAGCATGAAGCTGTTGAAAAATCTATACTACTACCCTGAAAAAGGAATGATGGACTGCAACACCTATGTCATTAAGGATAAACTCAGTATCCTGATTGACCCCGGACTCAATGAGTACCTGCCCGCCCTGCTCCAGGACCTGCAGAAGGACGGCATCGACCCCAAGACCATAAATATCATCATGAACACCCACCTGCACGGCGACCACTCCTGGTCAAACGAAGCCTTCAAACAGGCCTCCGGCGCCGAAATCCTGCTGCACACGGTACAAAAGCAACTGGGGGATGCCGCCACTACCCAGGCGTCAAAGTTCTTCGGCGTCCCCGCCGTCCAATTCACCGAGGACAGAGTGCTGAACGAAGACCACTTAAGCCTGGGGGAAACCGAAATCGAGATTATCCCCTCACCGGGGCACTCCCCGGAAAGCGTCTGCTTCTACCTGCGAAAGGAGAAGGTGCTCATCTGCGGGGATGTCATCTTCAACCAGAACACGGGGCGGGTCGACCTGCCCGGCGGCAACGCCGACCAGCTTAAAGAATCTATCGAGAGGCTGTCCAAGCTGGACGTGGAGTACCTGCTTCCCGGCCACATGGACATCGTCACCGGCGCTGACAACGTCAAGCGCAACTTCGAGTTCATCAAGCAATACGTTTTCGGCTATCTATAAAAATGATGCCAGACTCTTTTGAACTGGGACCAATCAGACCGCCCAGCGAGGCCTACTCACTGCTCATCCGGGCGACCAAAAACTGCTCCTGGAACCGCTGTAAGTTCTGCCATATTTACAAGGGGCAGAGGTTCGAGCTGAGGCCGGTGGAGGAAGTGAAACAAGACATACTGGCCGCCAAGGCGATACAGGACAGGATTAAATCAATGGCCTGGAAATCCGGCTACGGCGGCAGCCTGGAAGCGGTGGCCGCCGCCGTCCTACAAAACCCGCCCAGCGAGGCCTACGCCAACGTCGCCATGTGGCTCTACTACGGCGGCACCAGCGTCTTCCTCCAGGACGCCAACACCCTGATTATGCGCACCCCCGACCTGGTCGAGGTAATCAAGTTCCTGAAAAAGACCCTGCCCAGCATCACCCAGGTGACCAGCTACGCCCGCTCCAAGACGGCGGCCAAGAAGAAGCTGGAGGAGCTGAAGGCGCTCCATAAAGCCGGGCTTTCCCGACTGCACATCGGACTGGAGTCCGGCTACAACCCCTTACTCGAATACATGGACAAGGGGGTGACCGCCGCCGACCACATCAAGGGGGGTAAGAATGTAGTGGCCTCGGGGATTTCGCTGTGCGAATACGTCCTGCTGGGGCTGGGCGGCAAAAAGATGTGGCGGGAGCACGCCGTCGAGACGGCTAAAGTATTAAACCAGATAGACCCCGAATTCATACGGGTGAGGACACTGACGGTAAAGCAGGGGATGCCCCTCTACGACGACGTCCAGAACGGCAGCTTCGTACGCTCCAGCGACGAGGAGGTAGTCGAAGAGGAAAAACTGCTCATCGAAAACCTCGACTGCCACTCTTATTTCGTCAGCGACCACATCACCAACCTGCTCCAGGAGCTTGAGGGCAAGCTGCCCGACGATAAAGATAAAATGCTGGCGGCTATCGCCCGCTTCCAGTCCCTTTCCGCAGAGGAGAGGCATAACTTCCGGGTGGGGCGGAGGGTGGGGATATACAACGAGTTGGACGACATGGAGGATGAGCAGAAGCACAAGCTGGCCGAGCACGCCATAGAAAAGCTCAGCGACGACGGTAAGCAGGTCAGCGACGAGATGATATACCACCTGATGGAGAGGTTCATATGAGGCCGGAGGAAGAAATCGGCGCCCTGCTGAGGCAGAAGGGGCTGACGCTGGGGGTAGTCGAGTCCGCCACCGGCGGTCTGATATCCCACCGTATCACCGATATCGCCGGCAGCTCCGACTACTATAAAGGCTCGGTCACCGCCTACAGCAATGAGGTCAAGACCGGGGTGGTGGGGGTCAAAGAGGCTACCCTCAACCAGTACGGGGCGGTAAGCCCCGAGGTCGCCGAGGAGATGGCCCAGGGGGGCCGAAAAACCTTAAGCGCCGACATCTGCATAGCCGATACCGGCATCGCCGGGCCGGGCGGGGCTTCCGCGGGAAAAGGGGTGGGGCTGTTTTATATCGGCCTATCGCACGGGGAAAGCACCTTCAGCCGGAAACATAATTTTACCGGGGACCGCGAGCAGAACAAGCATAGCGCCGCCGAAGCCGCCTTAAGCTGGCTTAAAGAATACCTGGCGGGGCTGGAATAGGGTCTTTCTTCCCACCCTCCCACCCTACAGAAGTGATACTTCTATCAATTTCTTCTTGGGCAATTTCTTCTTGGGGGTGGGGTAAAAAAGGGCTTTAGCCCGTTTCCATAAAAGGGCGGCGGGCGGGTTAAGATTTAATTGGGGCGGGGTTGATAATAATTGCCAATATAGCCCATCAATGTTATACTCTGGCGTACTTCAAAAGAGGAGATTAGATGAAAAGAGTTGACGGGCGCGCCTGGGACGAACTGAGACCGCTAAAGATAACCCCGGGCTACCAGAGCTTTGCCGAAGGCTCGACGTTAATAGAACTGGGCAAGACCAGGGTGCTGTGCTCGGTAAGCGTTGAGGAAAGGGTGCCGCACTTCCTGAGGGGCGACGGCACCGGCTGGATTACCGCCGAATACGGCATGCTGCCCCGCGCTACCGTCACCCGCTCCCCCCGTGAGGCGGCACTGGGCCGGGTGGCCGGACGGAGCCAGGAAATCCAGCGCCTCATCGGGAGGTCCTTAAGAGCCGTAACCGACCTGAGCGCACTGGGGGAAAGAACCCTCATCATAGACTGCGATGTACTGCAGGCCGACGGCGGCACCAGGACCGCCGCCATCACCGGCGCCTACGTCGCCCTGCGCCAGGGGCTGCAAACACTGGCCAACATGGGCATAATAGCCTCTATCCCCTTAAAGAGCGCCGTCGCCGCCACCAGCGTGGGCATCGTGCACAACCTCCAGCTGTTAGACCTTTGCTACGATGAGGACTGCAACGCCGCCGTTGATTTTAACGTGGTGATGACCAGCCAGGGTGAGTTCGTCGAGATTCAGGGAACGGCGGAAGGCAAACCATTCACCAGGGAGACTATCGATTCACTGATTTCTCTGGCCGGCAAAGGCATCAACGAGCTGTTTCAGGCGCAGCAGGCGGCGCTGGAAGCCGCCGCACCGGGCAACTAGGGCCTGACCTGCCCGCTGCCCCCTACGGTCTTATCTGACCGCTACCAAAAACAATCCACTTGTAGCTGGTAAGCTCTTTTACCCCCAGCGGACCGCGGGCGTGGAACTTCTGCGTGCTGATACCCACCTCCGCCCCCAGCCCGAACTGGCTGCCATCGGTAAAGCGGGTGCTGGCGTTGGCATAGACGCAGGCGGCGTCAACTTCATTAAGGAAGCGCATGGCGGAGCCGTAATCTTCGGTGAGAATGGCCTCGGAGTGCCCCGAGCCGTAGCGCTCGATATGCTCCAGCGCCTCGTCCAGCGAATCAACAATCTTGACCGCCGCCACCAGTGATAAAAACTCCTTGCCCCAGTCATCGTCGGTGGCCGGCTTGAGCTTGAGAGAAGCTTTTGCTTTAAGTATAGCCATCGCCCGCTCATCGCAGTGCATCTCCACGCCGGCCTTAGCCAGCTCGGCCGCCGCCA